>FTIX01000425.1_pt2 | contig 17679 bp, 14 predicted proteins | sample 1658561 | NCBI WGS metagenome assembly FTIX01 (sample SAMEA3914836, study PRJEB12502) | metagenome | biome: forest; material: soil | place: Canada | collected 2011-07-03 | depth 0.3 m | reverse complement strand
GTACAGAAGCAGCCCTGGCTGCCGCGCGCATGGGTGCGCAAACCCTATTACTGACCCATAATATTGAAACGTTAGGGCAAATGTCCTGTAACCCAGCCATTGGCGGAATTGGTAAAGGACATTTAGTCAAAGAAATTGATGCCTTAGGCGGTGCTATGGCATTAGCGGCAGACCAGGCAGGCATCCATTTTCGCATATTAAATGCGAGTAAGGGTCCGGCAGTGCGCGCCACACGGGCGCAGGCCGACCGTGTCTTATATAAGCAAGCCATTCGCAACACATTGGAAAATCAGCCTAATTTATATCTGTTTCAACAAGCAGCTGATGATTTGCTATTGGCTGAAGGTCGGGTGATTGGTGTGATCACCCAAATGGGATTAACCATTCAAGCCCGAACAGTGGTATTGACCGCCGGTACTTTTTTAGCAGGCGTGGTTCATATTGGATTTAATCATTATCAGGCAGGACGCGCTGGCGATCCCCCGGCCAATGATTTGGCGAAGCGCTTGCGTCATTTACCCTTTCGTGTCGAACGTTTAAAAACCGGCACCCCACCGCGGATTGATGGCCGCACCATTGATTATAGTCAGTTGGCTCCACAACCGGGTGATAGCCCAACGCCGATATTTTCATTTCTAGGTACAGCGCAGCAGCATCCTTTGCAAGTGCCTTGCTATATCACACATACCAATGACCGCACCCACGACATCATCCGTGGCAGTTTAGACCGCTCACCGTTATACACTGGCAAAATTGAGGGCGTAGGTCCTCGTTATTGCCCCTCAATTGAAGATAAAGTCGTGCGCTTTGCGGAAAAGAATTCCCACCAGATCTTTGTAGAACCCGAGGGCCTGGGCACGCATGAAGTATACCCTAACGGAATTTCCACCAGCCTGCCATTTGATGTGCAACTGCAGCTGGTGCAGAGCATTAAGGGCTTTGAAGCTGCCCATATTACCCGTCCGGGTTATGCCATAGAATATGATTTCTTTGATCCACGCGACTTACTGCCGTGGCTGGAAACCAGCGCGTTGCGTAATCTATTTTTCGCCGGTCAGATTAATGGCACAACCGGTTATGAGGAAGCAGCTGCGCAAGGTCTTATAGCCGGCCTGAATGCAGCGTTGCGCGTTCAGAATAAGGAACCCTGGTATCCACGTCGTGATCAAGCTTATATCGGTGTATTACTGGATGATTTAACCACTTATGGCACCCAGGAACCCTATCGCATGTTCACTAGTCGGGCGGAGTATCGTCTGACTTTGCGAGAGGATAATGCCGATTTGCGCCTAACTGAAATAGGCTATAATTTGGGACTGGTCAATGAACAACGCTGGCGGGTATTGAGTGAAAAACAGGAAGCCATCGCCCAGCAGCAGCAACGCATCCAGGATATTTGCATTCGTCCTGGCACCGCGGACGCCAGCATCCTTGCTGATCACGCTGGGGTGATATTAGATCGAGAATACTCAGCACTGGAATTATTGCGTCGCCCGGAAATTAATCATGAATTATTGTGGCAACTGACTGCGGTAAAAACTGAGGCCGCAATTGATTTTTCCGTCACCGAACAAGTGGAAATCCAAACCAAATATGCTGGTTATATTCAAAGACAGCAATTGGAGATAGAACGGCAGCGTCGCCATGAAGAAACGCCGCTGCCGCTGCAGTTTGATTATCAGCTTATTCCTGGGCTTTCCGCGGAAGTACAGCAAAAACTCAGCGCCGTGAAACCTGTCACGATTGGTCAGGCAGCACGGATCCCAGGTGTCACACCGGCAGCTATTTCTATTTTATTGGTGTATTTAAAAAAACACTCGGCTTCTTCTGCTCTTGTGGGAGAAGGTGCATAAATGCTTTTCTGGCATTTTCCTCTCTCTTGCTTGCGGGCTAAGGTGAGGCCGCACATTTTTAGAGGAATATAAAGCCAAGGGGCCGTCATTATTCCCGCCTGATGGCTTATTATTTTAGGATAGTTTGGTAAAGCGGGAATGACGAAAACCTATCTTTTATAAATATTAAAGATGTGTGCCTCACCTAGTCCACAAGCGGGAGAGGGAAAAGATAATTGGTTATGAATAATGTTTAGCCATGAATAAGCAAGAAATTTACTGAGAAATTTAACATGACTTTTGATCCAGAATTGCGAGCACAATTAAGCACACAATTACAGCAAATTCTGACTGCTTTACCCTTAACACTCCCTGACTCAGTCCAAGAAAAGATTATTGTGTATTTAGAGTTATTGTCGCGTTGGAATAGGGCCTACAATTTGACGGCTATCACTGAGCCGACGGAAATGATAGTTAAGCATATTGCGGATAGCCTGACAGTTGCCCCTTTTCTAATCGCAGTGTTCTGTGAGCAAAATCTAACCGAGATGCCTATCCCAAGTTTCCTCGACGTGGGTACTGGCGCCGGATTGCCCGGAATTCCTTTAGCTTTGGCATTCCCGAAAATGCATTGGACATTATTAGATAGCAATGGCAAGAAAACTCGATTTTTGCAGCAAGTGAAAGCCGTATTAGATCTGAACAATGTTGAAATAATTCAGACACGGGTCGAGCAGTTCGTACCCGAGCAGCTATTTGACGGTGTGATTGCCCGTGCCTGGGCTACTCTTCCTGAAATGTTAGAAAAGACTCAGCATTTATATGCCGCTACGGGTAAATTGTGGGCAATGAAAGGAACTTGTCCCACCATAGAATTAGAACAGCTGAAATTACCCTATCATGTGCATCGCCTAAACGTACCAGGCTTAGCAGATGCACGCCATTTAATTATTGTAGAACCCTAGGGTTTGAGAAACGAAACATGAGCAAAATAATTGCTATTGCTAATCAAAAAGGTGGGGTAGGGAAGACAACTACTTGTGTAAATTTGTGTGCTTCATTAGCAGCGGTCAAACGCCGGGTGCTATTAATTGATTTAGATCCTCAGGGTAATGCCACAGTATCAAGCGGCATTGCTAAAAAAGAGCTGACTGGCGTCACCATTAAAGAAATTTTATTGGACCAGGCAGTAACAGAAGCCGGCATCTTAAAAACCCAGGCCGCTTATGATTTATTACCCTCTGACGATGAATTAACGGTCGCAGAAATCCAACTGCTGAAACAAGAGCAGCGAGAATATGTTTTACGTACAGCATTAGCTACTGTTCGCAGCAATTATGATTTTGTGCTCATTGACTGCCCGCCGTCATTGAATATTTTAACCGTCAATGCCTTGGTTGCAGCTGATAGTGTATTGATTCCCATGCCCTGTGAATATTTTGCTTTAGAAGGTTTAGCCAGTCTGTTAAACACCATAGAAAATATTCGTAAGACCGCTAATCCCAATCTTAAAATTGAGGGTTTGCTGCGCACCATGTATGACGGCCGCAATCGTTTAACGCACGAGGTGACCGAGCAATTAGTGACACATTTCGGCGAGAAATTATATTCCACGGTGATTCCTAGAAATATTCGTTTAGCTGAGGCGCCCAGTTTTGGAATGCCAGCACTCCTGTATGACCGGCGTTCGCAAGGAGCAACGGCTTATTTGGCATTAGCGGGAGAGATGCTTCGGCAAGAAGTTCAGGTAGAGAAAGTGAGTTAATCTTAGGAGAATGTGATGGCAATTAAACGCAGTTTAGGTCGTGGCTTGAATGAGTTATTAAGTGCTGTACAGTTGCCGGAATTAAAAACCGCTTCGCTAGGTGAGCAACCGCGTTATTTGCCGATTGAATTACTGCAACCCGGAAAATATCAACCTCGGAAAAAAATTCAAGGTGAAGCTTTGCAAGAATTAGCCGACTCTATTCAAGCGCAGGGCATTTTGCAGCCCTTGCTGGTGAGGCCATTGGAAAATAAGCGTTATGAGATTATTGCTGGTGAGCGCAGATGGCGGGCTTCGCAGTTAGCTAAATTAGAACAGGTACCGGTATTTATCCGCGATATTTCCAATGAAGCAGCTATCGCCATGGGTCTGATTGAAAATATTCAACGCGAAGATTTAAACGCGATTGAACAGGCTGTGGCGCTGAAACGTCTAGGCGATGAATTTGATTTAACGCATGATGAGATTGCCAAGGCAGTGGGCAAATCGCGGGTCAGTATTAGTAATTTATTGCGTCTTTTACACTTGGAATCACAAGTGCGGCAGATGTTGGAAAAAGGGGATTTAGAAATGGGCCATGCCCGGGCTTTGTTGCCGTTACCCAGTCCCAAGCAGCTAGCTGCCGCGAACCTGGTCGTAGAAAAAGGTTTATCCGTTCGCGCTACTGAAGAGTTAGTGCGTAAATGGCAGGAAAATTCAGCCACGGTCAGTAAAACAGTGAAGGTCAATCCCGATATTCTGCAACTTCAAGCGCGATTATCCGATAAATTGGGTGCTGCAGTGAAAATCCAGCATGGCGCCAAAGGAAAGGGTAGATTGGTTATTCAATATTATAATCTGGAAGAGCTGGAAGGGATTTTGCAGCATATTACTTAGGTTATAAAGATCTAATTGACGACTGTTAGTGCTAACGTGTTATTTCTCTTCCCCACCGTCCCGCGGCATGAAAGGCGACGGAAAAGTAAAATTTCGTACAGAAAATTCCTCGATTTCATATGAAGCCACTTAATTTTCAATTAATAAAACTATGCCACAATAAAAAAATAAAGTTTTAGGTATATTTCGGTGGAGAGTAAAAATAACTCTCTATCCGCACAACATATTAAATGAATGAGGTGTCTGATATGACAGATGAGAGAATTGCACTCAAAAAAGAGAAGGATATAAAAGTTATAGGAAAGCAGCGTGAGAAAGTACTAGAGCCAGCGGGAGTAGAATTCACTTCCGTAGAAGTAATACCCGAGCCGCTCTCAGCACAGGAAGAATACCGAAGTTTTCGGGAAAGAACTAATAGAGTAATGCAGAATTTAAAGTTAAAAGAACTCAAGGAAAAGAATCTGCGATATGACCTGGATATCAAATCATCTGTTCCTAAATTCGTTACCAGGCAGGATTTCTCTTATGGAACCACGGAAGAAATCATGAAGAGGTTGGACGATGTGGGTATAACGAAACCTTATGATATCGAAGTTTCGGCAGAAAAAGTGACTGAGCAAGAGTCATATAAAATCGCACTAAAGGTTAGGCCGACTGGACTTAATTCTAGATTCAGTCAATATATAAGTCAATTACAAGAACAGCAAAGAACATTTCAAAAGATTGATCGTGCTATTCATTTTTCCCAACAAATAAGCTTAAAACATACGCATCAGAGCGGAGATAGAACTTCCACTCCGGCTGACACAAGAAATATCTCCTTAAAATATAGCTGGGATGGAACAAGTCCTACTGGTTTAAAAACCTCTAATAGACTCGATAATAGTCAAGCTCAGGTATTGCGAACCACACTAGAAGGACGATTAAAGGAAGCAAAGTTGTCGGGAATAGCAGTGGAAATTGTGGATGGTGTTCACCCTAGTTATGCAATTAAACTGACAGGCTCAACTATCACTCCTGAATTCGCTAATTATCTTGATAGACAGCGAACCAATCCTGCTGCTATGTTCCAAAGACCATTGTCAGCATCGCAGGCATCTTCGTCATCTTCTTCAACATCCACAGCGTCGTCTTCCTCCACCTCATCGCAATCGTCAACGACGACTTCGACCTTGGGAATTTCATGAGGAGGTTGTGATTCGTACCATAAATGAAGTTCAGCCGTGTGCCGTTTTTGCCAGATGGCCAACATCTACTCGGACGAAGATTGAATCTCCAAGCGCAGTCAATAGGTCGCGAGCATATACCTTGCATCGCACCCGTGTTTTACGTCCCACCTCACCTTCAATCTGCGCTTTGAGGGTCAGTGGAACGCCTATTGGGGTCGGCCTGATGTATTTCACAGCCAATAAACCAGTGACGCAATCGATGCGCGGTAGAGTTCCAACTTCACGACCCTCAGCACGATAGTGATTTGCCATCGCCGTCCAGTTTGAATGGCAATCGACGAGACAACTGATTAATCCGCCGTAGACTAGTGAGGGCCAGCCGACATAGCGTGCATCTGGGGTGTAGGTCATGATGAGGTTTACATTATCATCATCCCAATAACTCTTAATTTGCAGACCCTGTGGGTTTTTTGGACCACAACCAAAGCAAACACCATCCGGGGTAGCAAGGTCTTGTAAGGCATGAATTTTTCTAGTCATAAATTTAGTTCTTCTATTGATTGCTCACCAGATCGGGAATCTCGCAGAGAATGCCAGGACAACGACCCTATATGCCAATCTGAAATTGGTAAGCGAACATTATCTTATGCTCACTGGAAAAGAACAATAATTAGTCGCTGGGGCGAAATTCACCCCAAAGGCCCTAAGAGAAATTAAATAAATCTTAACAAAAATCCAAAAAATTAATATTTTTCTCACGGTTTTTAATATTTATTTAAGATTTTTATGGTGTAATTCCCCTTAAACTATGGCGAGTATGTTTGTAACTGGGGGAAGCCTTAATGAGTATGCAAGTAGAGCAAGAGCAAGTAAAAGAGAAGGAAATAGAAAAAAAAGAAACTAAAGCACAAGATAGAAAAGAGGGAAAGCTTGAACCAAAAGATATCTTAAATTTAGAGTATGATCAGCTCAAAGTGCATCTATCATCCCCAAAAAATAAAGTAAATTTTGTAAAATTATTGGAATATGCAGTTCGACATACTAGGCTTGATCCAACTCATCTTGAATTAATCTATAAAAAATCAGGATTTTCTGGGAAACAGGTATTACTTCCTAAAGATAGAGATATAAATCGTCCCAAGGATTTTGATTTACTGAAATTTACTGCGTGGCTGCCAAATTATGCTGCATTAGTAACTTTAGTAGGTGCTGGCTACCCCACTGAAGCTCTTAAAGAAAGTTTAGCAAAAGGACATTTTACAGATTCAGAAACTATTGCGAATCATATTTTTCAAGGAAGAGAAATACGAAAAAATAAATTAAATGAGGGACGTGGTAAAAGAACTGGTTATAACCAAGCAGTAAAAGAAGAATTAAAAGATATACATAAGCCAGGAACAAACTCAGGGATAGATCAACTACCTGACGTTCTTCTATCTATGATTTTGGAATATACTGATAAGGATATTATGGAAGAAAAGAATGAGGCTGATGAAAAAAAGCATGTGGCTGATTTTTTAAAAAGTAAGGAAATAGAAGCGAAAAAATCCTTGCGGGAAAGCCAATCTTCAGCATCGTCAGGACAGCCACTCACCATTTTTATAAAAAGAACAACGCCGCCATCAAGTCTAAACAAATGGGCTCTTAGAGCCGCTCTAACCGCCGCAGGTATAGATGTTCTATCATCGGCATTTTTGCTGACACTAGAATATCGTCACGGCAATTTGGCTGAAATAATAAAGAATACTGATTCTGGTCTTTTGAATCTGAATATCCCTACAGTTGTATTACTAGGCGCCATGCTCGTAGCCGGATTTTGCGCCATTGCGTATTTTTCTAGTGACAGTGGCAAAACTTCTTTGAAAGAAGCCCGCCTAATTCAGGAATCTGACCAGGGTAATGACCAGGCCAATATACTACAGAATGCTCAGTCATTAACTACCAACCCATCATCCTCTACGTCATAAATTAAATAAGTCCCAAGGCGATAGAGTAAGAATTAATTCGGGCTTAATCCATGTTCGTAACTATTCACTCCGTCGTCCTGTCATGGAGGACAGCATATATTTCGGATAGCTTCAAATGATATCTTTTCTAAAACTTTCCCTAATAAAACACAGGCTGATACTCATGATGGCAGCCACAAATATCAAATAAAAACTTGGCGATAGGGGATTTGCGGTTTTTGCTATTAAAAAAGTAGCTAGCAGCGGCAGAATTCCACCAAATATTGCACTGGAAAGATTATATGGAAATGAAATCGCGGTATAACGAATATTAGCCCTAGTTAATTCTACTAAGGTTGCCGGAATAACTGAAAATAAACCAGCCACTAATAAAGTAAAACCCAGTTGCGCAGATAAGATGGCTGCGAAGCTGCCCAGCTGCATGAGTAAAAACAGGGGATAAGAGAAAACGATAAAGCTCAGGGTTGCAATAATTAATATAGGTTTTCGACCTATTTTATCAGACAATAATCCAATAACTGGAGTAATCAGAGTTAATATCAGCATGCTTATGGTATTGATAGTTAAAGCCTTAGCCAGGGGTAATTTTAAATAATTAACGATGTAGGAAGAGAGGTAAACAAAGGATAAATAGTAGCTGGTGGCGGGTAGAGAATTCAGTCCGGCTATAAGAATCATCGGTTTATATCCTTGCTGAAAAGCGCTAAGGAGTGGATTTTTTACAATTCTATTTTTAGCTTGCAGATTAATGAAACTGGGAGTCTCCGGCATTCTTAACCGTAAATAAAGGCCAATAATTCCGAGTAAAAATCCTGTGATAAAAGGAATGCGCCAACCCCAGAGCTGAAGTGATGCGGTTGAAAGTGCCGTGCTGCAAAGTGCGCTGACGCCGGAAGCAAAAAGAAAACCTAGAAAAGTACCCACCATGGCCCAGCTGCCATACAAGCCTCTGCGTTTACTGGGTGCATGTTCAGTCATATAAATAATTGAACCGGTAAATTCACCACCAATGGCTAAGCCCTGCAATAAGCGACAAGATAATAAGAGAATGCCAGCCCAGGCACCCACTTGAGAATAGGTCGGCAATAAACCGATCAGGGTAGTGGGGATAGCCATCAGCAGGATCGAGACGGATAAGGCTTTTTTGCGGCCGAAACGATCGCCAAAATATCCAAATAGGACAGCACCCAAAGGCCGCATTAAAAAACCGAGAGCAAATACGCCAAAGGTAGCAAGCAGTGACATGAATTGATCCGTATGCGGGAAAAATAAGATGGCAATAATCGGTGCAAAATAACCATATAAGGCGAAGTCATATATTTCTAGCATATTGCCCACTGTAGCAGATGCCAGTATTTTTGTGCGGAATGGTTTTGAAAAAATCTGTGTACTTTGCTCTAACATAAATGGACCTAAATATGAGTAATAACTGCATCCACAAACTTTGCAGTGGACACACAGCTGGTTTTATGTAAATCAGCGGTCATAATGCCGCTGGCAATAGTTGATTTGACGGCATTTTCAATTAACTGAGCCTCTTTTGCCAGGCCAAAGGAAAGTTTAAGCATCCAAGCGGCAGATAATATTTGCGCACAAGGGTTGGCGATACCTTTGCCGGCTATTTCCGGTGCTGAACCGCCAGAGGGTTCGTAAAGACCCAATCCATGCGCATTTAAACTGGCAGAAGGAATTAATCCTAAGGAGCCTGGCAGAGCCGCCGCCAGATCAGAAATAATATCGCCGAACATATTTTCAGTGACAATAACATCAAATTGCTGTGGATTAATGACCATCTGCATCGCGCAATTATCTACTAGCATATGGGTCAACTGTACGTCTGGATAATCTTTACTGATTTCCTCGCTCACTTCTCGCCATAATTTAGAGGTCGCTAATACATTAGCTTTATCCACTGAACAAAGTTTTTTTCTGCGCGACTGCGCGGCTTTGAAAGCGGCATGTAGGATAGATTGAATCTGTTGTTCAGTGTAAATGCAATCGTCTACAGCTTGGCGTTGCTTATCGATGATCGACTGCTCGTGACGGCCAAAATAAATTCCTCCAGTTAATTCACGAAAAATAACACAGTCAATGCCTTCATGGATGGTTTGTGATTTTAACGGCGAAATGCCGCTGAGTTCAGGGTAAACCACTATGGGACGAATATTGATGTTCAGATTAAAATGCCTTCGCAGTTTTAAAATGCTATTTGCCTCGCAATTTTTCCATTTCGGCTGTTGTTGTTCAGTCACCGGGCCACCCACTGAGCCAAATAGAATGGCATCTGCTTTTCGACAAATTTGCATGGTTTCTTCTGGACAGTGGTTTTGATAACTGTCATAGGCTTGACCGCCGATTTTTCCTTGCAGATACTCAAAATTATGAGAAAATTTGCTAGCTATCACAGCAAGAACACGTAAAGTTTCCGTCATTACTTCTGGGCCAATTCCATCCCCAGCCAATACCGCAATTTTTTTATTCATGAGGTCGCCTCCAGCAAATAATCCAAGTCATCCTGACCATGCAAAAGACAATCTTTACGAAAGGCATCATAAGCAAAATTAAGGATATCACCGCTGCTGTGCGCAATAGTTTGCATTGATAAATCCACGATTAATTCTGCATCGCTTTGGATCACTCTATTCATTAATGTGGCGATAGCTGCAGAAGGTAACACTATGGTGACTAAGCCATTATTTCCAGCATTATTAAAAAAAATGTCCGAGTAGGATTCAGCGATAATCACTTTTATCCCCGTCTGCATGAGCGCCCATACCGCATGTTCTCTGGAGGAACCACAGCCAAAATTAGCTCGGGTTAAGAGAATTTCCGCAGATTGATATTCGGGTCGATTAAACACGAAGTGGCTATCCTGCTCTCGCAAGCGCTGGAACAGATGTTCGCCGTAACCATTGCGACCGATTTTAGTTAAAAACTGCGCGGGAATAATCATATCGGTATCCACATTATTCATATCCAAAGGAATAACTTTACCGTGTAAATAGTTAAATACTTGCATTAGATTTTCTCCACACAGTTGATTGAGCCCTTGATGGCGCTAGCGGCTACTGTAGCCGGGGAGGCCAGATGGGTAATGCTGCCTGTGCCTTGGCGGCCAATGAAATTGCGATTACTGGTGCTGATGCAGCGGGCTCCTGAGGGCACTTTATCCTCATTCATTCCCAGGCACATGGAGCAGCCCGGCATACGAAACTCAGCGCCAGCCTGCTCAAATATTTTATCCAAACCTTCGCGGATTGCTTGCTGTCTGACTTGTTCTGAGCCGGGCACCACATACATGCGCACATGTTCAGCAATTTTCTTACCCTTGAGTATACTGGCTGCTAATCGCAAGTCTTCAATACGACCGTTAGTGCAACTGCCAATAAATGCCCAATCAATGGGCTGATTTCGTATCGCTTGTGCAGGACGAAGTTTGGTATAAGCATAAGCTTGCTCGCCATTTTCTATTTCAGGAATTAATTCTTCTACGCCAATGGCTTGTTCCGGATTTATACCCCACGTTACCATGGGTGTTAATTGACTGACATCAATGACCACGTTTTTATCATATGAACAACCGATATCGCTGCCCAGTTGCTGCCATTGCTCAACGGCAGTCTGCCAGTCTTCAGCTTTGGGTGCATAACGTCGACCTTTTAAATAATTGAAGGTGGTGGTATCAGGAGCAATTAAACCCGCACGAGCACCACATTCGATCGACATATTACATATCGTCATTCGTGCTTCCATAGATAGGGCAGAGATTGCCTCACCACAATATTCAATGACATGACCTTTTGCTCCAGCAACGCCAATGCTGGCGATTAATTTCATGACCATATCTTTAGCAGTGATATTCCCGGGCAATTTACCCTTGAATTCGACCCGCATGGTTTTCGGACGCTGTTGTAAGATGGCGCCTGTTGCTAAAACATGAGCAACCTCAGATGTGCCAATACCAAATGCTAATGCAGCAAATGCACCATGGGTTGAAGTATGTGAATCGCCACAAACGATGGTGGTTCCTGGGGTGGTGAAGCCCAATTCAGGGCCAATCACATGGACGATGCCTTGATTTTCGCTGTCAAAGTCATAGAGAGTGATGCCAAATTCCTTCACATTTTTACGCAATGTTTCTACTTGAATTCTAGCATTCACATCTGCAATAACCGCACGTTCCTGTGTGGTGGGAATGCTATGGTCTAAGGTGGCGATGATACGATCCGGATAGCGTACTGGCAATTTACGACGCCGTAACTCATCAAAAGCCTGTGCTGATGTCACTTCGTGTAACAGCATTTTATCGATGGCCAAAACGGCAGGGTGACCATTCCGCTGTTTAATTACATGGGCGTCCCATATTTTTTCAATTATATTCTTTATCATAGCTGACCTCTTTTTTTCGATAATGCTTCATGATATAGGCCTGATTTACCGCATCGATATAGGCTCTAATGGCCGAAATGGTGATGTCAGAATCAACCGCTTTGCCAATATAATTTTCACAACCATCAATACTTATGACGATAGTGGAAATACATTTGGCATTGACGGTATTTCCTGCCCCGGCATTTGAGCGATAATCAATTATTTCCATTGAGGGCCAGTATTTTTTAACTGCGTTGTCCAGAGCAGCCAATGCCGAATTATCACCACTGCAACTGACATGCAGGTCTGTTTCAGCAAATAAATCACCTTTAATATGTAGGTTTACATTGCCTGCTTCGTCTTTGGAGTAATCAATTTTTTCAGCTTTTATTGGCGCACGATATTCTTGATAGCCAGCAATAAATTCTTCGTCGGTAATGCCTTTGCGACGATCGGAATAACGATTTTTAATCACCTGCGCAACCAGGGCTTTTTCTTCCGGTGCGCAATGAAAACCGTTTTTATCCAGAATATCCTTAGCATGGTTACCGCCGCTTAACGGCCCAAACACAAAGCTAATTTTATTGCCAACGCGCTCCGGATTGAAGGGTTGATAAGCTAAAGGATTTTTTAAAATGGCGTTGGTGTGACCCCCTGAACTATGGCGGGCTGCATTCCTACCCGTGATCGGCCAATGCGGTTGACGGGCCAGCATTTTTTCTGCAATAAAATCGGATATCTTGCAGAGATTTTCCAATTTAATATTTGTAAAAAAGCTATAGTCTGGATGGATTTGATCACCAAATTGATCAATCACCATAATACATTGTTCTAATGACACATTGCCAGCCCGTTCACCCACTCCATTAATGCAACCTTCAATTTGCCTGGCTGGTCCATAAACTGCTGCATTCAAACTGTTATCCAAGGCCAAACCCAAATCATTATGGCAATGCGTTGACCAAATGATTTCGCGTCCTGAAAATTCAGCGGCAATGAGATTGGCATGTTCTTGCATGTTCGCTACAAAATAGTTTTTTGCTTGCCAACGGGAGGCGCCGCCGATTGTATCCGGACAGTTGATTATCCTTGCACCAGCGCTGACGGCGGCGCGGAAAATATCTGTGGTGAAATCAAAATTATCTTGCATTCGAGAATAGCCTTCTGGGCTAAATTCCACCTCAAATCCTGCGGCCACTGCCAATTCAATCAGACGATATACATCGCTTATAATTCGTGAACGATCTACCGCGAGTTTGCCCAGTGAGGCCTGCATTAAATTAGGATCTACTGGGACATAGGTATGTATCCGGGCTTTACCTTGAGCCAGGCTGGGCTGCAAGGCTGTCATAGTACTAATGATTTGCTCTTCACGTAATTGGCAAAATCCAGCGATGATCATCGCAGAGTTTTGTGCAGCCATGTTTTTTGAAATAGCATGAACGATGTTGAAATCGTGTTGACTGGCTGCTGGAAATCCTGCTTCCAAAATATCAATACCCAATTCATGCGCATATTGGGCATAACTTAAATTGTCTTGGAATGACATACCGGCGCCGGGGGATTGCTGACCATCTCGCAGAGTGGTGTCAAAGATAAAAATTTGCTGTGGTTTTTTCATGCTGTCACCCCCTCGCTGATCCAGGTTAGGTCAATATGATGTTCTGGTATTTGTCCCTGAATGATCTGCTGATACCTTTGCTGAATTTTTCCAGTGATTTTGCCTATTTTTCCCTGGGCGATAATGCGGTCATCCAGGGAGCGGATGGCGGTTATTTCCACTGCCGTGCCAGTAAAAAATGCTTCGTCGGCAGCGTAGACTTCTTCAGGCTTAAAATATTTCTCCTCAACAGCTAGACCGAATTCCTGGGCAATCTCCATGACGGTGTTTCGGGTAATACCCACTAAAATGCCTCCTTCCGGGGGAGTGATTATGCGATTATTTTTTATAATGAAAATATTGGCTGAAGTACCTTCAGTTACATAACCTGCATCATCTAATAATAAGGCTTCATGATAATGCGAATTCCGAATCACTAAACCGGCCAATAGACTGTTGATATAATGACCACTGATTTTGGCATTGCTTATCGTGGATTTGGGATGGATGCGAATATAGGGACTACAAGCCACATCAACTGCTGTAGCCGATAGATAACTGCCCCAGGGCCAACAAGCAACGATGACCTCAACGGGAAGGTTGGGATCAGGAACTATTTTCATGCCACCCTGACCGTAATAGGCCAATGGGCGGATATAACCTTCTTCTTGTCCATTTTCCTTTACCGTAGTCACCACCGCCTGGCAGATATCTTCGCTACTGTAAGGAATAGACATGGCTAATTGGGCAGCGGAATAAAAAAACCGTTCTATATGTTCTCTCAGTTTAAAAACTGCTGGACCTTGCTCGGTTTTATAAAATCTGATGCCCTCAAATACGGCTGAGCCATAATGTAGGCTATGAGTCAGTACATGAGTTTGTGCTTCATGCCAGGGAATTAATTGGCCGTTTTTCCAAATAGATTGCATGAATGCGCCTCTTCTGAATGGTTTGTTGAAAAGGAATTATTGTAACGAAAACACCGCGCAAATTTATTGCTAATGTTGCTTTAAATGGGCGATTTATTAGAATTTTATTCTAATTTATGATAATATATTAATATTAAATTCTAGCGCGAAGTAATTTTGTGAAAAAAGGGAGAATATGATGGATCGATTGGATAAGAAAATACTTGAGCTGTTACAAGCAGATAGTAAAATCAGCAACCAAGAGTTAGCTGAAAAAGTAGCGCTTTCCCCGTCGCCCTGTTTACGACGAGTTAAGCAATTGGAAGACGAGGGCTATATTAGAAAATACGTCGCATTGCTGAACCCTGAAAAGCTTGGCTTGTCGTTAGCTATTTTGGTATCCGTAGGTTTAAGCAGCCACGATCCGAAAAAAATGGCCCGTTTTGAAGAAATCATGCAGGCATTGCCGGAAGTAGTGCAGTGTTTTCTGATTGCTGGCCAGGCACAGGATTATCTATTGAAAGTTGTGGTTGCCAATCTAAATGAATACCAGACATTTTTATTAAAAAAGCTGACACAAATAGATGGGGTTAAAAACGTTCATTCCAGTTTTGTACTACGCAGTATTGTAGATAAGACCGAATTACCGCTTAATGCCTTATAATATTCTCTATGAATACCTAGAATTTCCCCGTCAGGTCTTGCACATTTTTCATCAGAGCGTATATACTCCGAAACGCTTTCATGGTCATGAATTCATACGACTTATTAGATAAGGACTCGGGATGGATAATAATTCTTATTCACATGCGGGGTTGGGCACGAAAAAATATAAATTCCCCCTGCATGTATGCAGATTGCTTGCTATTTTTCTGATGGGACTCTTCTGCGCTGCGGTATTCGCCAGTGATCCGACGGCTAAAGTCGATCCGTATGAAGATATCCCTTATCCTGCGGTGAACTATGGCGTTGGCGCTCAGGCTGAGCAAATCAAGCATGGCGAGTATTTAATCAAGGCTGGGGATTGTATTTCCTGCCATACCGCTCCTGGGAGTAATCAACTGTTTGCTGGCGGTCTGGGGATTAAGACGCCATTTGGCACGATGTATACCCCCAATATAACCTCAGATAAAACTACGGGTATTGGCAACTGGACTGAGCAAGACTTTGATCGTGCCCTGCGTGAAGGCATATCAAAAAAAGGCCACTATTATTTTCCTGCCTTCCCATACCCTTATTTTAATAAACTTTCTCCACAGGATGTGCATGATATCTGGGCTTATTTGAACGCCATTCCGGCGATCCAGCGCAAAAACACGCCTTTAGATATGCCTTGGCCATTCCGGGTACGACTCTTACAAAGCTTCTGGCGGCTGATGTTCTTCGATTTCCACAAAGGGGAATTTGTGGCTGATTCTCATCGTTCACCAGAATGGAACCGCGGCGCCTATTTGGTCGGAGGCCTAGGTCATTGTGCGATGTGTCATTCGCCATTGAATCCCTTAGGTGCGGTGAAAACTAAATATTTGCTGGCTGGTGGCCTGGTCGATGGCTATCCGGCGCCTAATATTTCTGCCTCTGGGTTAAAGGACATTTCCACAGACAAAGTTTTAGATGTATTTCTAAAGGATCATACTTTCAGCGGTGGAGAAGTCAAAGGGCCGATGTTGCAGGTGAATCATAATAGTCTGCGTTATATGAGTGCGGATGATTTACGGGCGATTGATACCTATCTGCGCACTGTAAACAGTGCAACCCCCCCAGCTCCGGATGTGGGTTCAGGTGAAAAAGCGGGTAAGAGGATTTATCAAAATTATTGTGCGGGTTGTCATTTGTCCGGTGGTGGTGGCGCTCCTAAGTTTGGTGATGCCGCCGATTGGTCGCCGTTATTAGCGCCGGGTATGGAGCAAGTCTATAAAAATGCCATCAATGGCATAGGCGGAATGCCGGCTAGGGGCAATTGCCAAAGCTGTACTGATGAACAAGTTAAGCAGGCGGTGGACTATATTGTGAAAAACAGCGGTGGTCAGGCCGGAGGAGGAGAGTCCGCTGCTCCGAAAATGACGCCAATAGACCTGACTTCCTTGGCCCGTGGCAAACAAGTGTATACCCAGGTTTGCTCCATTTGCCATGATAAAGGTGAATTAGGGGCCCCCAAATTGGGAGATACCGCAGCCTGGGAACCATTGATGTCAGAAAATATAGATGTCTTAGTGCAGCGAGCCATTCATGGTTATAAAGGCCATCCACCGAAAGGTGCTTGTTATCATTGCACCGATGCCGATATCATTGCCGCTGTGAAGTATATGGCGCAGCAAAGCGGCACTGGTGATTATAAATTGTGGTAATAACTTTAATACTCACCTGTTGTCCCGCGCCATGCCGCGGGTCGACGGATGACAATATGTGAGTAGTTACGCAGTAACATTAATTTTTTGAGAATTAGGAATAACGATGGTTTTTGCGCGAATCATAAAAAAATTACTAGCATCCGGCTTAATGGTCTTAGCTTGCTTTACCAATGCTTTTGCTGACTATCAGTTAAACATGACGCCTGGGGTGACACCCATTAGCCAGGACATCTTTCGCCTGCACATGACGATTTTCTGGATTTGTGTGGTGATCGGTATTGTCGTGTTTGGGGTGTTATTTTACTCCTTGTATTACCATCGCAAGTCGCGTGGAGTTAAGGCGGCTACTTTCCACGGTAATATTCGGGTGGAGGTTTTTTGGGCGATAGTGCCATTTTTGATTTTAGTGATCATGGCTATTCCTGCCACTTTAGTGTTGATGCGTATGGAAGATAATAGCAAGGCCGACGTCAATATTAAGGTCACTGGTTATCAATGGAAGTGGCAGTATGAATATTTGGATGAAGGCATTAATTTTTATAGCAATCTCTCCACTCCTCAGGAACAAATTAACAATAAAGTACCCAAGAATAAATGGTATCTCTTAGAAGTCGACAAGCCCTTGGTGGTGCCCATCCATAGTAAGATCCGCTTTTTGGTTACTAGCAATGATGTCTTGCATTCCTGGTGGGTGCCGGCCTTAGGCATTAAACGGGATGCGATTCCGGGATTCATCCATGAAGCTTGGGCACGCATCGAAAAACCAGGCATTTACCGAGGTCAGTGTGCAGAGTTATGCGGCTTGAATCACGGATTTATGCCGATCGTCGTTGATGCTCG
>FTIX01000581.1_pt2 | contig 17749 bp, 19 predicted proteins | sample 1658561 | NCBI WGS metagenome assembly FTIX01 (sample SAMEA3914836, study PRJEB12502) | metagenome | biome: forest; material: soil | place: Canada | collected 2011-07-03 | depth 0.3 m | reverse complement strand
TGCCCAGCCATAGCAATTAAATGCTCTTGTTCCTGATTTAAAACGTACGGCTTGAGGCGGAATATTTTCTCCAGGTGAAATCGGTAATCCTGCAGCAGAGGGTGATTCAACCGCTTCTGAATAATATCTTCAGACAAAGCTAATAACTCTGGTTCCACCCAAGAAGTCTCTTGATGTAGATGATGGGTCACGGTTAGAATTTTATTAAACGCTTGCTTAAAGATATCATCGGCAATGTCTTCGTCATGGCGAAGGTGTGCATAGGTATATAAACGACTAAGCTCCCTGTCTAGTAAAAATAAACGGTCTAGAACCTCCTTAAGAAGTTCCGGACTTTCCCCTAAACGACCACGATATGCAATAAGATCCGGCCAGTAAGGCGGAGCCGGCTGGCAAACAAGCTGCTGAAAATGCTCCTCCCATGCTTCAAGATTTGGATATATCGCTTCTACATTCCATCGATCTTCTTGCGGCACTTCCTTGCGCGTCCTAACCATGTCTTGACTCCTCTGACTATTATGGGTGGAGTCGACTTTACCACACCTTATATAAATTGACAATTGGGAATGGGGAACGTTATAATTAGGAAAAAAGTTTTAAGATGCGTCTAGTTTATACTAAAAAAGGAGAGATGTCGTGCATTTGCTATCTCAAATCGTTCGTTATACATGTTTAGGGTTGCTAGTTGCCACTGGAGTATCCGCTGAGACGGAAGAGGCCGTACAATCGCAGCCCAATGAAACTACTGTAAATCGTCTACCTGCTGGTAAACGCGCTTCATGGACACTTGCTGAATATACAGAGATGCAGGAAAAACGCGCTTCTGAGACTCCGCAAGAATGGAAGCATGATCCACTTAAGGCAATTCAAAAGCATCTTGCACGAGCTTCAAGACCGCAGCTTCCTAAAAAAAGCTCCGCTCATACACTAATGGACCCTAAAGCTGCACAAGGGGCTATCTATTACGTTTCAACCCATACCGGTGTGATCCATCATCCTTACTACATCAGCCCTCTGGGCGATCAAGTAGAATTGGAAGATCAATCTATTTGGAGGGTGCGTTTATCCGATGCTTATTGGACTTTGCACTGGGGACCTGCGCATGTAGTCGTTGTCAGCCAAAACCCAGAGCTTTTCTCGGTCTACCCTTTCTTATTGAATAATACAACGACAGGAGTGTCTGTCGCAGCAAACCTATCGCTCTACCTAGATCCCATCTTTCATACGCTATACAACTACCGCGTTGTGGATGCAAGTCCATTGCTCGGCCTCGTTTGGCTTCAGGATGGCTCTTGCTGGAGTGTAACAAGCTGGGATTCGGTACGCGGCTGGTCGATAGGAGATACCGTCATTATTGGCTCCAATATCGACTGGCTATCGGGGCAATTTTCATACATCTTGATTAACGCAGATCTTCTACTCTATGTGCGAGCAAACTGCTTAGACTAAGCCTTCGCTTCGGACGAGCTCTGTGGCTATTTTTCCACAGAGCTCTGCGGTGCTATCAACGACAGCAATAATAAATATAAAAGAATAAACGACAATAAGGACTTATACGATCTTATGAGTTTTGATCATGGTGTGCAGAGAGGCTCTTAATTGCAGCGCATTCACAGGTTAAAGGCGGTCGCAAGCGACACGCACCCAAAAAAGCAAACTTAAAATACGGCTTAAAGCCATTGACTTCGAGTAAAAGGCTACTTGAATAAGCTTTTGATCTTATCGAGAAAACTTTTACGCGTTGGCAGATTGGCAAGACCTTCCAGTTTAGAAAACTCTGTAAGAAGTTGCTTCTGCTGATCTGTAAGTCTTGTGGGAGTTTCAATGAATAACCTGACTAAAAGATCCCCTTTTCCTTGCCCATGGACATTGGGAAAACCTTCTCCTTTAATCCGAAACACTTTGCCATTTTGCGTACCTTCAGGAATGACGATACGACATGTTTGCGTAAACAGGGATGGAACTTCTTTTTTACATCCCAACGCAGCTTCGGCAAAACTAATAGGCAGATCTAAAAGTAAGTCATTCCCATCTCTTTCAAAAATTTCATGAGAAGTGACTGTAATGAATACATAGAGATCTCCGGGAGGTCCTCCTCCTTGTCCTGCATCTCCATGACCCGTCACTTTTAAGCGCATCCCAGTATCTATTCCAGCAGGAATGTGAACTTTGACATGCTGCTTCTCTTTAACAACCCCTTCCCCTTTGCACTTGGTGCAAGGATCTGTAATCGTTTTACCCTCGCCATGGCAAGACGGACAAGGCATGGACATGCTAAAAAATCCACGCTGTTCATATACCTGACCTGCTCCATTACAACGAGCGCACTTTTTAACCCCTTGAGGAGAAGCTGCACCTTTTCCCTGACACTGGGTGCACGTAATGTAATTACTAATCAATAACTCTTTATCTATTCCGTGCGCAGCTTCTTCAAATGAAATGGTCAGGTTAAGACGTTTGTTGGCTCCCTGGCGACGTGATGATTGACCGCCTCCGCCCCCACCTCCAAAAGCACCTCCAAAATAACTTTCAAAAATGGAATCGCCTCCATTTCCAGCTCCGAATGCACCCATGAACGTACGCAAGGCTTCATCCATAGAGGCAAATCCATGTCCGCCTCCAGGCCCACCAGCCCCTGCTCCGGAAAAAGCTGCCTTGCCATGGCGATTATAAAGCGAGCGCTTTTGGTCATCGCTTAGGATCTCATAGGCTTCAGAGATTTCTTTGAATTTTTTTTCAGCATCCGTATCCCCTGGATTTTTGTCAGGATGAAACTGCAATGCTTTTTTGCGGTATGCTTTTTTGATCTCTTCTTGGGTAGCGTCCCTGGAGATCTCTAAAACGTCGTAATAATCAGCCATAGGAAAAACTATCCATTAACGCTGTCTTTTATATTTTAGAGCAGCTTTTGATTTTGCACGTTTTTTAATCGAAGGTTTGGAATAAAAACGATGAGCTTTTACAGCCTTCATCACACCTTCTTTATCGAGCTTTTTTTTCAATGCCCGCAATGCTTTATCAATAGAATCCCCAGCGCGAACTTTAATCAAACTCATTTAACGATACCTTCATATACAAGGGTTTAACAGACTGATGATTGCGTACTCTCAAGCCTGTCTTGTTTGCTTAGTAACTTCAGACGCTCTATCTTATCAGTGAAGGGAATATTGTGCAAGCGCCTTGCGTTACACAAAAGAGAGTGCATGGCTATGCTTCTTTAGAATTTGCTGCCATGCAAGATGAAGGTCCTCTTTCTCATTCTGTTGGGTATATCTCGAGTGAATAAAATCCGCAGCAGACTTCGCTTGCTGCAGTGATTTTTCTGGCTGAGTTTCCCAAGTATGTGCAACACGCTCAACAGTTTCTATAAAAGTTTTTAAATCTCCTTCGGTAATAGGATACCCATAAGGTTCTTTTAAAAATTCCTTTCCAGCTTGACCGTGATATCCAATGACGATGCACCCACTTGCCATTGCCTCCATCGGTGGTAGCCCAAACCCTTCACGGTGTGAAAAACTCATAAAAAGAGCACTTTCCCGCATGATTTTTGCAACTTCTTCTTCGGGTTGATTATCGATAGGGACAAATTCCCAATCTTGCAATTGATCGCGCACCCTTAATATCTCGACCACTTGAAGCGCATCCAGCTTGCATTTTCTTGGCATATAGGCAATCTGCTTTTTCTTATTTTTTGCGTCAAAATAGAATCTCTTTTGATTGCAGGAAAGCCTGATGACAGAGCATTGCATCTGAGGGAAGGCAAAGGTCAAATATTCCTTGTTTTCTTGCGAAACCACCAAGGTGCCCAAATTTTGAGGGCTTAGATAAGGGATGACACGAGATTCCTCACGAGAGGCGGCAAATGGTTGGATAGAGTGATGCAATTCTCGAAATGTATAGTAGGCATTTTGGTTAAAGACAACCCCAAATAGTTGATGATATTCAATATAGGCATAGGTTTTATAAGCCCACGGCTCTGGAACAACCAAGATGTCGTATTGAGAAAAAGGGGGGAATGCAGTTCGTTTTCCTTCCGCATCGATCTGGATGAGGGGATTATCCACTGCATCCATATAGAGAATCGGAATGCCTGAAGCACGCTGATACCAGTCATATCGGTACTCTGCTTCGTTGTGCACCACATAGGCATTGAGTCCCATGCCTACTAAGTAATCTACATGTTCATAAACTTTTTTTATCCCTCCAGTGGGAACTCCGCTGTAATAGCAAAGATATAAAATGCGTCTTTCTGAATCTTCCATTCGCTTTTTCCTAAAAATTGATATTCCTTGGATCTGTTCTCTGAATAATATCGCTTACATTATGTTGATTAAATCCTTTATAACCTTCGCGGCGCTGCAAATTTTCAAGATGACTCCCTATAGCTCCTTGTGTCCGAAATTTTTTGGATTGCTCCTCTGTAATTTCACCCGCTTTTAATAGATTTTCTAGTCGCCGCTCGTCCACGGGCCACATCTCTCCTTTTGTAAAGGCCTGTTTTAGATAAGGAAAGTGACTAAACGGATCCATGGTTGTGATCCCTGCCTGGCCCAGGTCTTGAATAAGCGTGTCAAATAGAAACTGCCCTTCAAGATGGTGCATTCCACCCTTCAAAATAGAATCCCCATGAAGAGCACACCACATACCGACCGTACGATGCCTGGGTAAAGGTTCTAATAACGAATGCCTAAAATCCAATGCAAGTTCATGAGGCTGCAAATCCACGTCGAGAAAAAGCACAAGTCGACATCTGGGGTGCTCCATCACTTGAGCCCCCCAGCCAGCTTCCTGGCCAGCATAAAAACGTTCCCGACAGTAGAAACCGACCATTTCGAAGAAACGAACAAGGCGGGGAAACAGATGTCTTGACGAGCGAAATGTATGATGATCATGATTTGCCCACCCCATCCCTAGATGGTCCTGCCTATTTTTTTGCACCTGGGCCGCATGATTCTTGGATTGCCAATAACGTCGTTCGACATCGAGAATGATCCACGCAGCTAGATCTTCTCCTACAAGAGCGATCATCTGTTGAGCCACCGTAATCGCGTGTCCCATTGCCTCATCCTCATCTTCCATATTTCTAGAACGAGACTGCCAAACTTCAACTGCCTTAAAATAATTGCTCAATTCCTTTTCTGTACGAAAAGTAGGTTCCATAGAGGTCGTTGAGCGTCTTTCCACCACCCATAAAGAGACTTCCTGCTCGTCTGCAACGCAACAGCGTCGATAAGGGCTTAGAGGAGACCCTTCAATTGGACTAGACATTCCTCTTACCATTAAAAAGTCGGCAATGCTTTCTACAGATACAGCGACTCCTTGAAGAGGAGGTCCCTCATCCATCACCACAAGACGAGGAAACTGTGCGCCAGGGTGATGCAGCACTCGGTAAGAGGCGGCAACTGTCTCTGACACAAACCCTAATTCCTCCCATTTTTCTTCCTGAGACTGCTGAGATCCAATGATCAGATGATCCAGCCAGTCAAACAGCCGAGTACTTGTGTCCTGCAAAAGCTGCTCTTGAAGACGTGCAATCGCCGGATTAAGTCGAGAACAGCCCTCGAGTAGCTCAACAAGGGCATGCTCTGCCTTGGGATGACACTTCCATTGAGTTTCCATGGTGGATTTCATATCTCTCCTTGGCCTTTCTTTTCCCTTCCTATTTAAATGAGATCTATTTAAAAAACAAAAAAAAGGGTGTTTATGCTCCGTCGTATCTGCTTGCTTGTCAATTACAACCTATACGAATCTAAACGCTACTTCACAGAGCAGCTCCACGGAGCTTTGCTTAGATACGGATTACAATCAAGAATTTTTGACGTACAAGAAGAGGAATTAAATCCAAGCATTGCACAGGAAATTCATAACTTCCGACCGGACCTCACCTGCTCCTTTAATTCCTTTTCTCCTACAAGAGATCAAAAATTCCTCTGGGACATCTTAAAAATTCCCCATTGGTCAATTTTAGTAGATCCTCTTTTCTACTCTTTGAACTTGATGACCAGCCCACTTTCGATCATTTCCAGTGTCGATCGAACAGATTGCCGCATTCTCTACCAGTCGCAGTTCCCCCGCTCTTTTTTCTGGCCCCATGCAATTGAAAGCAATCTTCCTGAATCACGAGAGGAACGCACTTATGATGTGGTATTTATTGGAAGTTGTTATGACTACCAAAGCATGCGCAATTTCTTCCGCGCGCACTATTCCGACGAGGTCAATGCAGCGTTTGATGTAGCTGTAGATTTAGTTTTATCTGATCAAAACATTTCCATTCCTCAAGCATTGGTCACAGCTTGGAATCAAGCCCATATCTCACTTGAAAAAGATGTGGATTACCATAATGTGCTTTATTTTTTGGACATCTTCACAAGAGGGCTAGATCGCATAGAACTTATTCGAAATATTAAAGATACAACGGTTCATATCTTTGGCGATCTTCTCCAAGATCAGATCTATTGCAAAATGGGTTGGCGCGACTATCTCTTAAGTCAGCCCAATGTCATCATCCATCCTCCTGTTTCCTATGGAGAGTCGTTAGCCATTCTGCAGAAAAGCAAAATTTGCCTTAATAGCACCCCGTTTTTTAAAGATGGATCTCATGAACGCGTATTCGCAGGCTTTGCAACTGGAGCCCTCCCCCTTACAAGCGAAAATGTTTACTGGAAGGAAAGATTCCAAGAAGGCGAAGAAATTTTGTTCTATAGGCACGGTGCTTGGGAAGAAGCAAACGAAATGGTTCAGCACATTTTACAGAATGAAAAGAAAAGACAGAGCATGGTCGAAAGAGGCCGTCAAAAAGTCATGACGAATGACACCTGGGATCAGCGTGTGCAGCAGCTTGTCACCACCCTTCCTCCACTCCTCAGTCAAATCCGCATCCCAGATTAAGGGACTGTTCAATTGAGTTCTTTTTTATCCGCATCGTTTCATCACGTTTTAAATTAATTAATTTATTGATAAAAAATAGAAATTGTAGTACAATTAGAGAATAAAACATGTTAATTTCTAATTTAGAGGAGTTTATATCTATGGTGAGAGACATTCTTAATTGGCCAAGGGAATGTGCGGGTTATCCCCTCATAAATCAAACTGACTCTCGACTGAATCACTGTCACAAAATTAATAATAGCCAGCATGCATGGGAAGAGAATAGGGCGAGTAAACCATTACACCGGTGTGAAAGAGTAGGCAGGGTAATTTTGATGGTCGTTTCATTATTTACCGTCGTCATTCCTCTCATCGCTCTCGCCATTTGCCGTCAGGATTATATAAATAATTTCTACATGTACCGCCGCTATTGCCTCAGAGCTCTACCTTCTTCAGGAAATATATTACCGAGTACTTATTCCAACTTCCCTCTATCCTCAGAAGTTGCAGGTGGGCAAAAAGATGATGACAGAGTAGAGAAGTCACAAAGCGTATCGCCAATAGAAGAAGAGGCCGATCCACCTTCAACGCAAGATTCATTAGAGTTAGAGGATAATACTCACACTGACCCCCGAGAAACCTCAGCAAATGCTGACGGAGAAGGTGATAGGGCAGAGGTTTCAAAAAGCGTATCGTCAACAGAAGAAGAGGCCGATCCAACTTCAACGCAAAATTCATTAGAGGCAGAGGATAATACTCACACCGAGTCCCGAGAACCCTCAGGAGATAATGGGGAAAAAGGTAATGGGGCAGAGATTTCAAAAAGCGTATCGCCAACAGAAGAAGAGGTCGATCCACCTTCAACGAGAAATCCATTACAGCTGGGGGATGATACTCACAGAGAAAAAGTTCTGGGTGGGGAAAACGGGCCTATGGAAAATCCTCTAATCGAGGAAGCTGAGAAAAAACAGAATACCGAAATGAACCCTAAAGAGATGGTAGAGGCAGTAGGGGGTAGATTTTTTGAAAGATCGGAGCGCTTTGCCATGGTACACGATGGTTCTCCCATGAAATTTTGCATGCATAAAGAGGAACTGTGCTTAGGTATTTCTTGCACTAAGGGAAAATTGAGTACGTTCAAGCTAATCCCAGTTAAACCACTTAATTTGGAGACCTTGAAGAGCATTGTAGCCAAGCCTTATACATATTTATTGCAACATGGAGATATTTTTGAAGGCTTGCCTTCTGCTCAGGCTGTTCGGGAGATGGCGCAGAAAGCGAAATCTGTGTTTGTCGGCCCAATTTGGGCAGCTGAATATTTTAATATAGAATATCCTAACACTCTGCATCTTATCTACGCCAAAACAGAGGCTCCTTATAAAAATCAATTGAATGTTTGCCATAACGGAAACCCCAGCATATGCATAGGCCCCAGCATATGCATAGGCCCCATGTCAAAGGTTAGTGTAGAAAAAATAGAAGAAGCCTTAGGTAAAGGATCAACGTGAGTCAGAGCATCGCATCTAACAAACCGGAGTGGAGTCCTGTTAAATTGTGGGGCGTTGATGAGGCCAATCATAGAGTGCTCTATGGTGGATTCATCGGTCATTTTTTGCCAGGACAAGACACGGCTGACGAGGTCTACAATTCTGATCCTAAATGGCTGATTCGCTGCAAGGGAATTGGCATCCTTTGTGTGTTCAATCCAATTTTCTCTGTGGCTAGAGTGGTCTATTATGTCGCTAAAACAGCTTTTCAACTGTTCATATGGCATCCATTCTCCCTTTGTTTTAGAAAAGCCATCTTAGCAGAGTGCGGGAAAGAGCTGTATCATACCATGGAAATGGTCGTGCGATCCGTGATCTATGGACTTTTGATGGAACTTTCAGCTGGGATCATAATCCTTTCTCCCTACGACGGTAGAAAAATATACGCCACTTTTGCAAGGCAACTTGCAGAACAGCAGTACGGTTTCAGATTCCGTCAGAAAGATGAAGAAGACTGGTTTTTATATGAAGCGCCTTGCATGCAACCTATTAGGATAGTCGCATACAGACAACTACAGCCGAAGGAAGGTATAAGACTTGAAACGATAAAGGCAACCGCCAGCCGTCTTGAATCTTCTCCTATTCCACCAGCCTATCCGATTCCATCAGGAAAGGAAAAACTGGGTCAAGGTGGATTGGAAACAGAGGGACTGCCAGTCCTTTTAAGAACCTGTTTAAAATCTTCGATCGGATGATTTTAAACAGGTTCTAATACCCCTGCTTCAAGCACCAGTTGACGGTCGCATAGCGAGGCAAGGTCTTGGTTGTGCGTCACGATCAACACCCCTTTCTTCTGCTCATGAGCCAAGTCGATCAATAGTTTGTGGATCCCATCTGCAGTCACACGATCTAGGTTGCCTGACGGCTCATCTGCCAGAATTAATTCCGGGTCATTACATAAGGCACGAGCAATTGCCACTCTTTGCTTTTCCCCGCCGGAGAGAAGCCTCGTAGAAAAGTGAGCGCGATTCTCCATCCCCACTAAGGCAAGTAGTTCCCAAGCACGCTGATAGGCCGAAGAGTTTTTGTGAACCTTCATACGAGCAATCCGGGCCGGCATCAGCACATTATCGAGAACCGAATAGTCCTCTAATAAATGAAATGCTTGAAAAATAAATGCAACATGACGATTGCGCAATCTTCTCTTATTCCACACAGTAACGGGCTGGCTCACAATTTGCAATTCCCCTTGGGAAGGGGTCTCCAACATTCCTAACAGGTTCAACAAAGTGCTTTTTCCTTCTCCAGACCTCCCCGTGACGGCTACAGCCTCCCCGCTGTGCACTTGCAGATCTACCCCGCGCAATAAATGGATCTCAATGGGATGAGCAAATTTTTTATGTAAGTTTTGTGCTAAAAGAAGCGGTATTTTCTCAGAGAATCCCATGTTCTCAGCTCCCTGCTCGTAAACTTGCTGCTGGATGAACCAACGCTGCTTTAATAGCTGGAATAATCCCAGAGATCAAGGAAAGCAGTGTGGTTGCAATCACTACAAATAACAATGCGCTTCCGCTGATCTCGGTAGGCAAGACATTCCCATAAAAAAGCGGATTAAACATCTCATGTCCCTGAAGATGGCCGATCCAATCGATGAGCACGTTTAGATTCTGAAGAGTTGCCCAGGCGGCCGCCATTCCAATCAAACTCCCCGCCATTCCAATCAACATTCCGCTGAGTCCAAAAATCAAGGCAATGCTTACAGAGGAAGCTCCTATCGATCGTAAAATGCCAATCTCCTTCTTTTTATCGTTCACTAAAATAATCAGCATTGAGACAATATTTGAGCAAGCAACCAAAATAATGACAGTTGCTAAGAGCGTCCACAGATTGCGTTCGCTACGCAATTGCTGAATGAGATCTTTTGTAAATTCAAATTCACGATAAGTCTCAATCCGCCAGTAAGGCGCTATTCCAGCTCTCTCGAACGCATTCAATAGCGATTTTTTTACTTTATCCACATCTTCCAAATTGTCAAAACGAACATTAAACCCATTAGTTGCAAGGGCTTCGCTTTCTCCTTGAGCAGAGTGGATCATGCTGACAATTTCCTCGGAAGCCAACACAAGCTTCCCTCCAATCGGAATAATCCCCGGATCATAAAATCCAGCGACATAAACTGGGATCTGTTGCTCTTGGAGCGCAGTCGCTGTGACCGTTTTATAAGAGAGAATTCCCTGATCTCCCAGATATATCCCTGCTTCTCTAAATCCTTTGGGAAGCAAGAGTGGATCTCCCAGCGCCGAAGGCTCAGGCAGGTGCAGCGCCTTAACTTTATCGGATTGCTTTGTTTGGTATGCCCATAAAGGCGTCAGTTCGGAAGACACAAACGGCAAGTCATAGGCGGGGTTTGCGTCCTTTAGATTCAGATCACGCAAAGCAAGGGACTTCTCACCGCCGCCTACTTCTTTAGGAGCCTGCACCACAAATTCCAACGGATTTGTTGAATCATACCGTATCGCTTTAATGGAATCCGTTGCTGTTGACTGCTTATTCTTGAGTGTAAACGAAGAGACTGCCGCAAATGAGAATAATCGATTTAACGCCTCTTTTTTTCCTTGAGGTAGCGTTTGAATGCGCTCGAAAAGATGGTTCAGGTCTTTAAGAGTCATTGGAAGCCTTGCCAACGGCAATCCGCTATTCATCGGGTCAATTGATGCTAAATAGGTCGTTTGAGACAATGCAGAGCGCGTTTGTTGATGATCTGCAGTTTCGCGAATAAGATTTAAACGCAAAGAACCAGCAGCCATTTCAAAATCATGCACTTTCAACCCAGGAAACATCTTTAACCCATAAGCCGCTTGATACGCTTCCTTGACGAGGTCTTTAAGGGAACCATCTGAATAAAGATCTGGCGCAGGTAAATTGGACTGAATGTCACCATCTTCTGCCGGATCATAAGGATCGGCGTGCGCCGCAAGAAGCTTTTCCCTCAACGTCTTGGTCGTATACCCTCCTTCCAAAGTGACAGAATCAATTTGGTAATAGTAAGAGCGATAGTATTCCTCTGTGGGAGTGATCCGAATAGGAGCCGTTAGAGCAATCAGCCTTTGGATCCAAGTCTGTTCCAACCCTTGAGTTACTGAGAAAAAAACAACAATGAGCCAAATGACAAGAGCAATCACAAAAACAGAAATGACGCTAATAAGCGAAATAGACAGCTGCCGCCAGCGAGGAGTAAGATACTTAAACGCAACCGACAGCTCAAACATGATTGACAACATTAAGTCTGGAGAAATTTCTAGAACTTAGGGAGTATCCAATACTAAAAACCTGTTCATCCAATCGAGATGTATACCATTCTCTAGTTAAAATTTTCCATTTTCGCGCAGCCGAAATGGAAAATTTTAACTAGAGAATGGTATAAAAACAGATTCTCAATTATTTTGTCTCTTTATATTTCACTTTTTTACGGAGCGTTGGATCATACTTATTAAGCTCCAACCGCTCTGGATCATTCGTTTTGTTTTTCACAGTATGGTAAGTGTGCGGACTTTCTGCACTTTTCAGTTTAACCAGTTGTCGTTTTGATGCCATGAATCTATACTCCCAATAATAAAGTTCGGAAAAATAAGCAATGAATATCTTCAACTCGATATTCATCAGACCCGCTCTAACCCTTGCTTTTTTTGAAAGCAACGTTGCAAAAACAAGGTGTGGAGAAGCTATTACTTATAAGAGAGCCGAAATGGCCCTAAAATCTAGCGAATTTTACCAATTTTGCGCAATTAGTGCAACGGAAGAAGTAACCTCGGCTTTGTACAAAGCCTAAGTATCTGTTTGACTTGCCTATTCGCTCTACTCGAGGTATGATGAATCTTTGGAAAGCAACACAACTCTTTATCTTTATTCATCTCAACCTTGGTTCTGCTGTGAGTACAACCCCTTACATTACAATATATCTCCTGCTCCTAATTGCTCTAGGCTATGTTGTCACGGATATTTATTTACCCTCGCTTCCTGCGTTGTCCGCTTATTTCCATGCAAGTGATCGTGAGGTACAAATCACATTATCCTCTTACTTGCTAAGTTTCTCGTTGGCCCCACTCATTTTTGGTCCTTTATCCGACAAATTTGGGCGAAAAAAAGTAATTTTATATGGACTCTTTATAAGCATTGCTGCCACTCTCAGCTGCCTTGTTGCTCAAACTATTCAACAATTCAGTGCTTTTCGTTTTTTACAAGGAGTGGGAACAGGGGCTGTGATGATTGCTTCTCGAACAACTGCTTCAGACCTATTTAGTGGAACAGCTTTAGCAAAACAAATGTCCCTGATGACAATGCTGATGCCTTTTGTTTTAGCCATAGCTCCTGTTATAGGCGGGATACTTCAACAGCAACTGCATTGGCAATCGGTTTTTCTATTTCTCGCCAGCTACATGCTGGTTGTCACAATATGGGCAGCTCTTAAGCCTGAAACTTTGAAAAATCCGAGCAATAAAAATTTATACAAAATTTTTTCCTCTTATAGAATCCACTTGCGCAATCGCCTCTTTCTTGTCTTTGCCATTAATTTTGCTCTCCCAACTTTAGGAGTTTTCGCCTATCTCTCGATTAGCCCCTTTTTGTTTCAAACCGTACTGGGCCTATCTCCGACCCAATATGGCATCTTAGCGCTTTATGCAGGAGGAACAATTATATTGACTGGTTACATCAACTTGAAGCTTCTCCATTACATTTCAGTCACCCAGATTATCTGTACAGGAATAGGCATGATGATCCTAGCAGGATGCTTGCTGCTCTACTTTCATCTACTGGGAATCTTAACTCCTTGGTCTCTCCTCCTCCCCGCGCTTATTTATCTCACATCCGTTCCTTTGTGCGTGGCAAACACTGCTGCTAAGGCGATGAATCTTGTCGAAGATCACTTTGGCGCAGCAACAGCATTGCTCACAAGTTTTCAATTTTTAATTGCTTCTTGCGGTAGCTTTATTGCCTCTATCGCCTATGAAACAACCCTACCCCTTGCGCTATGCTTTATTGGCGTGGGTCTTTTATCTTTAATAAACCTCGGATTCGGTTGTCGACTGGAAAAAAATGCAGAAATGATTAATACAAAACGCAATAATTTAACGTGACACTTTAATTATTGCGTTTGGTATAAGTAAATCAAAACAGGATGGTGTTATGCTAAAGTTTAAAGTCATCTCGACGGGTAAAACTAAAGAAACCTGGTTACAAACTGCGATTAATGAGTACTTAAAGCGGCTCCAGTCAGTCGCCACCATTGAATTTGTCTGGGCAAAAGATGACGCACATCTTGTGCAACTTGTATCACGAGAATCTTTTTGGCTCTGTTTGGATCCTGCAGGAGCTTGCATGACAAGCCCTCAATTTTCAACATTCCTATTCACTCTTCTTGAAAGAGAAGGCCCCCGCCTTACATTTGTGATTGGAGGACCAAATGGCATTCCTGCAGAGCTTAAAGGCCACCCTCCTCTCAGTCTTTCTTCGATGACGTTTACTCATCAAATGACCCGATTGATTCTCGTAGAACAGCTTTATCGAGCTATTGAAATTGAAAAAGGTTCCCAGTACCATAAGTAAAAAAAAGGACGTAGAAGGCAGGGACAAAGATCTCAAGAGGCAGTTGCAAAACTGGAGCATAGACACAACCGATGACAACAGTTGGTTGTTCTTTTTAATCCAAGCTATCCCCCCAAGCTAGCTTCCGCGCAATGCGATAGGCTTCTCCATCTTTTTTAGAGATTATTTTTTGCTCTGTACTCCCCTGTTTATTGCAGAGGGTGAGACTCAGATGTCCTGTATGCTTTAAAGGATGGCGTAAAACACGAGATTCTGGAAGGACGACGCGTTCCCTGGAAACAATGAGATAAGAGAACTTTTCATCCTCGTGACCTAATACGGCACCCTTCACTCGACGATGAATTGAAGTGCGCTCAAGTCTGCTTTGAAAATGGCACCAATCCCCTTCTTTCATAGGACAATCGAGCGCATGCGGGCAGGGAGCCACAAGATACGCCCCAAGAGAAAGCAATAAAATTCTAATCTCTAGAATAGATGAAAACCCACGCGGCGTACCTGGCTCTACCACAACAAGATACCCCTCTGTATTCATCCAGGCTGTTTCAATGACTGCACGCCGCCCTACAGACGTTAGTTCTCCTGCCGAATAAGAAAGAACTGTGAGATCGTGCTTCTCGGGTGTGAAGGGTTTTTCCAAATCCTGAATCCGCCAGTCCGCCTGTTCAATTGCTGCAATTGTACTGTGGTTTCCCAGTCTTTTGCCTATCTCTACAAGCCCTAGATCCCTTTCGTACAAAGTTACATGCGCGATCTCTGGGAAAGTCGATAAAGCAGCCCACATCGCAGACCCGGGCCCTGCCCCCAAATCCAACAAACGTGAAAGCTGAATATCTGGAATTCGATGACGAAGCTCTTCGAAAACATGGCAGAGCGCTGAGTATGTAGCTGGCATACGTGCCGCCAAATAAGCACAATGCTCTGTCTGCTGTTTCATGAACGAACGCGTTGGACGAACTTGTTGTCGATAGCGCTCAGAAAGCTGCTCATGCGCTTCTGTAAGCTCGCGAACACCAACACGACCAAGCTCAGCCTCTATCCCTGTTTGCAAAGATTCTGGAAGATTCATTATTTAATCTACCTGGAACTGGCACCCATCTGAAACCAACTTATCGATGTATGTCAAATCGTAGTTGCCTGCTAAAAAAGTAGGATCTTCTAACATATATAGGTGAAAGGGAATCGTAGAGTGCACCCCTCCAATGTAAAATTCCTGCAGTGCTCGCTTTCCGTGTGCAATTGCTTCCTTGCGGTCATGGCCACGAACAATGAGCTTAGCCACCATTGAGTCATAGTTAGGGGGGATCTGGTATCCTGAATAGCATGCACTATCCACGCGTACATGCGGACCGCCAGGAGGAAGATAATATTCCAATTTACCTGGAGATGGCGCAAAGTTGTGCGCTGGGTTCTCTGCGTTTACGCGAAACTGAATGACATGTCCCTTGATTTGTATGTCTTTCTGTTCGTATTGAAGCTCTTTCCCCATAGCCACGCGCAGCTGCTCTTGAACAAGGTCTATACCGGTAAGTTCTTCTGTGACCGTATGCTCTACCTGAATACGTGTATTGGCTTCCATGAAGTAAAAATTCAAATCGCTATCCAGCAGAAATTCAACAGTTCCGGCAGAATAATAACCAGCAGCCTTAGCAATGTTTACAGCAGCTTGCCCCATTTTCTGCCGAAGCTTCGGAGATAACACAGGGCTAGGCGCTTCTTCAATCAGTTTTTGTCGTCGCCGTTGAATTGTACAGTCTCTTTCGCCAAGATGGATGCAGTTCCCGTATTTGTCGCCTAAAATCTGAATTTCGATATGGCGCGGGCGCATGATCATTTTTTCAAGATAGACATCGGGATTTCCAAAACTCGACTCTGCTTCGGCCCGAGCTGCAACAAACAATTTTCCAAGCTCTTCTTCATTATGGGCGATACGAATTCCCTTTCCCCCTCCACCTGCCACAGCTTTAATGAAAATAGGATAACCTAACTTTTTAGCCTCTGAATACGCATGGCGGATATCCTCTACAACACCGTTAGATCCAGGAATAACCGGGCAGCCAGCATGCTTTGCAGTCGCTTTTGCTTTTGCTTTATCTCCTAAAAGGGCAATGGTTGAGTGAGAAGGTCCGATAAAGTTTAACCCACAACTTTCGCATATGGAGGCAAAGTTAGGATTTTCACTAAGGAATCCATATCCTGGGTGAATTGCATCCGCTCCTGTAATTTCGCAAGCAGACAAAATGTTAGGAATCTTCAAATAAGAACTTCGAGGAGAAGCTTCCCCTATGCAGATCGCCTCATCTGCGTGGAGCACATGGAGAGCCTCGGCATCCACTTGCGAATAAACGCTCACCGTCTGCAATCCAAGATCTTTACATGCGCGAATTACCCGTACAGCAATCTCGCCTCGATTAGCTATCAATACCTTTTTCATAACGACACTATCAACCCAAGTTACGCAATACGAAACAATCTGCTGCCGAACTCTACAGGGCTCCCGCCATCTAATAGAACCTCCGTTACAACCCCTGCAACGCCAGCTTTAATCTCATTCATGACTTTCATCGCTTCAATGATACACACTACTGTATCTTTTTCAACCCTATCTCCTACTTTAACAAATGGCAAAGCCTCTGGAGCCGGACTATTATAGAACGTTCCTACCATTGGAGATGTTACAAACACTCCTGGTGCCGATTCTGCCTCTTTTGGAACTGCCTGCACAGGTGCCGGTTGTAAGGAATCAGTTCCTCTTGAAAGAAGCAATGTCGCGCGATGTTGAGCGATTTCTTGTTTGAGGGGGCTTTCATTCCCAAAATGACTTTCAAAAGAATGAGTAGGGGCAGAATCATCTCGCTCTAGTTGGAGCTCAACATCTCCTTTTTTTATCACCAACCGCCGCGTGCCGGTACGCTGCATGACAGCCATAAGCTCTTTTATCTGTTTATTCTCCACGTCGCCTCCAAAATAATTGATAGAACGAGATCTGTATATACTCATCACGGTCGTGAAGACAGCTTCTGAGTATAAGATCTAGTTTCTGCTACACCCTTTGTACATACTCATCCGTCTGAGTGTCTACCTTGATAATATCCCCCGTATCGATAAAAAGAGGAACTTCTATTTTAGCGCCAGTTTCCAAAACGGCAGTGCAAGTATTATTAGCTACATTTTCTTTTTTTTCTTCTACTTTCGCTACCATAAGTTCAAGGAACTGAGGAAGTTCTACAGCAAAGATGGCCTCGCCATGATAGGATGCAGTGAGCTCAACACCTTCCTTCAGATAATTCTCTTTCTCGCCTACAATATGTGCGGGAATCTGAATGAGTTCTAACGTATTGACATCCATAAAGAGGTAATTTTTTCCCTCGATATATAGATACTCCAACCGCTTTTCCTGCAGCGTTACATCTTGCAAAGTCTGATTGAGTTTGAAGCTTTTTTCAACAGCTTCCTGACTTGTCAATGCACGCAATTTTGCCTTAATGAAAGGCGCTCCCTTAGGAGTTGTCACCTTAATCGCAGATTCAACTTTATAAAGTTTTCCGCTTATGGATAAGATCATTCCGGGATTCAAGTGATTGCTAAGAACCATCTTCTCTCCAATTGTTAAAACCTGTCTTCACACCATGATCTGGATGCTTTGCTGCCAGATTTTACTTAGAATCTGTCTCACACCATGATCTGAATACTTTGCTGCTAAATTTCGCTACAAGCGCGCATAAATTTTTAGCCATATTGATTTAATATGGCTAAAAATTTATGCGCGCTTGTAGCGAAATTTAGCAGCAAAG
>FTIX01000007.1_pt1 | contig 17787 bp, 15 predicted proteins | sample 1658561 | NCBI WGS metagenome assembly FTIX01 (sample SAMEA3914836, study PRJEB12502) | metagenome | biome: forest; material: soil | place: Canada | collected 2011-07-03 | depth 0.3 m | reverse complement strand
GATCGCCTGACCGGAACTATAGCCCTGTGCCACCGTACCGTTAATGCTGCTCGCGGGATATAAATTATAAAGCGAGATAAGGCTAGGACCCACACTGGGATGAACATCAGTGAGCGTCCCCAATGGCACCATATCACCCGCCTGATTTTTGACGTAAAAATTACGCATACCTTCCGCCGTCATTCGCGAAGTCGCATTTGCCTGTAAATAGACGGGAAATACCTGGCCAAACTTAGTAAATAGATTGACATAGGAAGAACCCAAATAAGTTTCCAAAGTATCAAAGGCATCCCCCACTGTTACCCCCAAGCTTTCCGCTTTGGTGCGATCAATAGGTGCTGCAAGCTGAGGAACGGCAGCACGAAAGGAAGTCATCGCTCTTTGTAATTCTGGCTGATGATTCGCCTGAAGGACTATTTGATCAGTGACTTGCTGCAATTTACGATAATCAAACGTACCATCCCGTAGTTCTAACATCATTTGAAACCCACCTGACATCCCTAAACCTTGAATCGGCGGTGGTGGCACCACCAAGACTTTCGCATCTAAGGTGTTCATGGCAATTTTATTCAATTGTGTATATAGCGCTAGTAAACCTTCCGATCTGCCACGCAAGCTCCAATCTTTGAACATCACATAAACAATACCCGCATTAGCAAGACCGGCATTATTATCTAATAGCGAAACCCCATCGATGCTGATCACATTGGCTACGCCGTCGACCTTGATAATTTTCTGGCGCAGGCGTTCTAGCACCGCATCGGTTCTTTCCAGAGTAGCACCATCGGGCAACATCACATTCAGCACCATATAACCCTGATCTTCCAGCGGAATAAACCCAGTAGGAATTCGAGTCAGACCTAAAATAGCCAAGGCAACTAAAATTAATCCGAGAATACAGGCACTTTTGCTGCGATGGACCAATTTATCGATAAAACGAACGTAAGCTGCTTCCAATGGGTTATAAATCCGATCAAATGCACGGAAAAATGCATTCTTCGGCTTATTGGGGTCAATTGGCCTGAGCCACAATGCACATTGCGTGGGTTTTAAAGTCATGGCGTTAATTGCACTGATTAAAGCCGTGGCCGCAATAACCAGCGCAAATTGCGCATACATGGCCCCAGTCAAGCCTGGCATAAATGCCGCCGGGATAAATACCGCCATCAGCACTAAGGTAATGCCAATAATGGGACCCGTCAGCTCACGCATCGCAGCAATAGCCGATTCTTTAGGCGGCATACCCCGTTCGATATGTTGAGTAACGCCTTCGACAATGACAATGGCATCATCGACGACAATACCAATCGCTAATACCAGTGCAAATAAGGTCAATAAATTGATGGTATAGCCGAGCATCAACATCGCCGCAAAGGTGCCAATAATCGTGACTGGCACGGTGGTCGCCGGCACCAGCGTGGCGCGAAAATTCTGCAAGAACACCACGATTACCAACAATACTAGAATGCCGGCTTCAAACAGTGTTTTATATACTTCATGCACCGAGGCATTGACAAATATCGTGGTGTCGAATGGGATGTTATAGACCAGGCCAGGTGGAAATTGCTTAGCCATTTTCGCAATGGTAGCCCGCACTTCTTTAGCGACTTGTAAGGCATTGGCGCCCGGCAATTGGAATATACCAATGGCTGCAGCCGGTTTACCGTTGAATCTTGCCGCTTGATTATAACTGGATGACCCCAAAGTAACGGTGCCTACGTCACGGATGCGCACAATTTTTGCACTACTGCTGGCAGGCGCTTGTTCATTAGGCTGAGCACTTTCAGTTTTGATTATAATATTCGCAAACTCTTCCGGATCCGCCAGCTGACCGGGCACATCGACAGTAAATTGATAGGCCGGTTGCCCAGAAACCGGCGGTGCCCCCAATTGCCCCGCAGAAACTTCTTTGTTTTGATTGCTAATAGCGTTAAGCACATCTTTGGGAACTAAAGAATAGGCATACATTTTTTGCGGATCAAGCCACACCCGCATCGCATACGCACCTGAACCAAAAATCACCACATTGCCCACACCCGGCAAACGCGCCAGTTCATTCTGCATATTGATCGTGGCATAGTTATTTAAAAATAAACCATCATATTCATTGTGTTCAGCGGTAAGGGTAATGAATTGCAGTATCGCCGTAGATTTCTGCTGCACCAACACACCTTGTTGCTGAACCGGCTGCGGTAACTGCGCCATCGCCTGCTGAACACGGTTTTGTACCAGCACCTGAGCAAAGTTGAGATCAGTACCAATCGTAAAGGTAACAATTAAATTATAAGTGCCGTTATTGGTGCTGGTGGATTGCATATACAGCATGTTCGCCACGCCATTGACTTTGGCTTCAATAGGCAGTGCCACGGTTTTAATTAATGTTTTAGCATCAGCCCCAGGATAAGAAGTGGTTACTTGAATGGTGGGTGGTACAACCGCAGGATATTGCGACACCGGTAATACAACGATGGCAATGATGCCTAGGAAAACTAGTAATAAGGCAATGACATTAGCAAGTACTGGCCGTTCGATAAAAAACTTGGAAATCATGTGCTGGCCGCCTTTTGCTGTATTGGCTTGACTTCACTGCCTGGAGTGGCATTCTGCAATCCATCCACAATGACATTATCCTGGGCAGAAATTCCTTTGAGAATCGTCCTCATGCCTTGCTCAGCACTCCCTAAAGTTACTCGCCGCAACACGACAATATTGTCTTTATCTAACAACAATAAATAAGCACCGATTTGATCATATTGCACAGCCGTATCCGGCACTGTCAATTGTGGGGCCGCTTTGCTGATCGGAATTCGCACCTGCACAAACAGACCGGGCAATAACGCATGATTTTTATTCGATAACAGCACACGAAACTCCAAGGTACCGGTAGAAGAATTCAAACCGGTATTGGCAAAATTCAATTTACCTTCATGTGGAAAACCCTGTTCGCTCTGTGTGCCGACGTAAGCAGGAATTTTATTGATGTCTGCGGGATTTAATCCTTGCTCTTGTGCAGCAGTACGAATTTTAATTAAATCCAGTTCATTGAGATTAAAGTAAACATAGATGGGATCGATTTGGTCAATGGTTGCCAAGTCAGTCGCCTTACCGTTACCCACTAAATTTCCGGGATCTACCAGATGGCGGCCAATGCGCCCATCAAATGGGGCTAATACATGGGTATAACTGTAATTAATCTCCGCTGTGACTGTATTGGCCACGGCTTTATCTACGTCTGCCTGATTCTTATCGCGCTGAGCCGACCATTTTTGGACATTATTTAGCGAGGTGGCGTTTTCCTTGTACATTTGCTGTTGGCGCGCATATTCTGCCTGGGCATAGGCATAGGATGCTTTTTCCGACGCCAAGGTGGCCTGAGCTTCTAAAACTTTTTCCCAATAGGGTTTGGGCTCAATAACAAATAATTCCTGACCTTTTTTAACCAAACTACCATCGGTGAATTTCACGGATTGCAGATACCCTTCGACCCTCGCCACCAGGTCCACAGAATTAAAAGCAACTACGTTTCCGGTCTGGGTGATAAATGAAGCTCTTTGTTGCATAACCGGCTTTTGAATAATCACTTCTGGCGTTGGCATGGCCTGCACACTGGTTGATTCGAAAGAATGCCAAATCGATAGCGCGAGCACGAAAACAACCAGGCCCCAGAGTATGAATTTTATTACTTTTGTTTTGCTGTTTCGGTTCATCGAATCACCTGGCAGAGTTTAAATATATCCATCACCAACTTGGTACGTAAAGCTGCTTAAATTTCTCCCCTTTAGTTCGAGGCGGCTCATGGTTTTTCTGCTCCAGTAGATGACCCCAATTAGTGCGGGCGCCCATTTCGGCTTTAACTTGCTTTGGTACCACATCATTGCCATTACGAATTTGCCAGCCGCCGCCCAGGGCACGATATAAAGCGATCAAACTTTGCGAAACTTCACCCTGGGCATTAGTTAAAGAAGTTTGCACCCGCAGCTGCTGCCGTTCAACATCCAATACGGTGGTGTAATCTGCCTCACCTTCTTTATAACGTACCAGGGCAATTCTAGTAGATTGCGTTGCCGAACGATTAGCAGCAGTCAATGAATGCTGGGCTTTCTGCGCCTGTATATACCGGGTTATGTTATCCTGCACCTCTTGCTGCGCTTGTAATACCACGTTTTGATATTTTAATAAGGATTGCTCAAAGGCAGCATCTTGGGCGCGTACGGCATTAGTAATCTGACCATAATTAAATATCGGCCAGGTGACTGAGGGGCCGGCGGTGATGGTTAGATTAGACGCATTAAACAAATCGCTGACGGAAGAATTAGCAATATTCGTCGAGGAAAAAGTAAAATTGCCCGACAGAGAAAAAGCCGGATACAGATTGGCTTTTATCGCGCCAATCGAAGCTGATTGGGCCATGGCTTCCAATCGAGCTTGATGCACATCCGGGCGTCGAAACAAGGCTTCGCAGGGAATACCCACCCCTACCATAGAAACTGCTTCGGGAATTCCTCGATTTCTGACCAGCAAGGCATCTACTTGGTCAGGAGTAGTGCCAAGCAATACCCCTAATAAATCTTTTTGATGTTGTAGATTGCTAACCAAATTGGGCAGAGCTGCTATGGTTTCGGCAAGTTCGGTTTTTGCCTGCTCCACATCCTGCAAACTGGTCTGACCGGCCCGATAATGAGATTGCGCAATATCCAGACTGTTTTTTTGCAACTGGATATTTTGTTCGGTGACTTTGATTAACGTCTGGTAAGTGCGAATAGCAATATAACTGCTGGCAATATCGCCGGTGAGACTTACCAAAGCATTATCGTAGGCGGCAATTGAAGCCAAGAAAGTGGCATCACTGGATTGAATCGCACGGCGATATTTGCCCCAGAAATCCAATTCCCAGCTGGCTGCAAAGCCTAGAGAGGCAGAGACAAAATCCGGGGGCAATATGTTCCGTAGTGAGCTGCCACCGATTTGCGTATAAGTATAATTACCGATCAGGGCCTGTTGTTGGGGATAAAGCTTCCCCACCGATTGGGCAAGCTGTGCTCGGGTTTGCAAAACTCGCACACCGGCGATCTGGATTGTAAGATTATTCTGATAGCCTTGATAAATTAAGGCAGTGAGATTGGGATCACGAAAGGTTTGCCACCAGCTAGCATCCTGAATAGGGGTTTCTCTCACATTGGAATGCGGTGTTTGCAGCCAACGATCGGCAATTTTTTTCTGCGGTTCCTTATAATCAGGGCCTACCATGCAGGCGCTGAGCAAGAAACAGAAAATGATGGTAAACGTCCTTAGCATATCGGGCATAATTCCCCATGTTCTTTCCATGTTGTTGTCTATAAATCCTTGGATTTGACGAGTTTATCATCCAATCGAGCATATTTGCTACTCCGGAGTCTCAAGTCGAATTGCATCATATTAATTCTTACCGAGAGGGGTTGGAAATAGATATCGTTGCCTCAAATTAAATCTTACCCAGATTTAATGAGGTAACTTCATGAATTACAAAGCAAAAGAAGAATATCGGCTGTTAATCCAGCCCAGGTATCAACGGGCAAACAAGGTAGTTAAACAGAGAATTCTGGATGAGTTCTGTGCGATATGTGGTTATCATCGTAAGTATGCTATTGCCTTGTTAAAAAAACCCCTTAGGGTAAAAAAGAGCATTTCTAAAACACCAGCGCCTAAGCCCCGTAGGTGTCCAGGGGATATCAGCAACTAAAAGTAATTTAAAATTTAAATCGTATATTGAAGGTGAAAATTATGAGTCAGGAAATAAATGAAGCCAAGATAGCTGACGCTATATTAAAAAAAATCAAAGAAAATGTTAAAAGCGTGGATGATCTTAGAGACATAAAACTTAAAGAAAAATATAGAGACACAGTGAATTTATTACAAAAAACAGCTAAAAGACTGATTGAGTCACGTGTATTAAATCAAACACAAGCTCATATATTTCCTACTTTTTTTGGTCTGGGTGAATGTGGCTCCATGGCCAATCTTGCGTATTTGATGTTAGTATATTCCGGTAAAATTCCTGTCGAGCGTATTGGCATTATAGGTTTTGTCTGCTCCACCAACACTGATAAATCTCATGGCTTTTGTCACATTGGAACCATAGGTGACTGTAAGGAACAAGTACCATATGACAATGAAGAAAAGCTGAAAAAATATTTTGTAGAAAATTTAGACGGTTATATTGTTGATACTTATTGTGGTTTCACCGCTAGGGCAACTGATCTGCCTAAAAAATTCTTAGATTATTTCAAAGAAAATCAATTGGACTCCGTTTTATCCATAACAACCGGGGATGGGCTGAATCCAGAAACTGTACTTTCTGCTTATAATACAGTCAGAGAATTAGCTGAGAAATCAGCTTATCTCTATCCGAGTCCTTTCAAGCCCATTACTTTAGATATTCCAGATATTAAAGAGGAAAAGGCTCAATCTACCTCAGAGAAACAAAAAGCTATGCTTAATAACCAACTCGGTGTGGCGGCTCATAAGAAAGGCAATTTCAAGCTGGCAGTGGAACACTTCCAAAAATGCGCTGATTACTGGACGACGCAACCAGGCTCCATTCAAGAAAACCAAAAGGCACAGTTTTGTTTGGGCGCTGCTTTAGTTAACTTGGGAAAATATCAGGAAGCGTTGGCTCCTTTGCAAAAAGCCTATGATTTACAAGATTCTTCTCATCGCAAGGGAACAAAGTATGAGGAACGCCTCAATAGCTGCAAAGAGAAAATTAAAGCTACCGAACAAACACTAGTGTCAACTTCAGTATTTTCACTATCTTCCTCATAAAACCTAGGTTATTGATTGGTAGGATTAAAGTAAGGTTTTAATTTGAGTCAACGCGCAAGTTTGTTCTCGAAGCTAATTTCGCCTATAAAATTATCTTCATAGTAATGGAAAATATATGGGAATTTGAATAAAATAGATGGTCATGACCCCATTCCCTTCTTCTACTCAATTTGCCAGCGACTCCATCAATCTTCCTGCTTAGGTTTTTCAAGCACATGAATTATCGAGGAAAAATATGAATATATCCCCTGTTTTCGCACAACGAGACTCTTTTATTATTTCATCAGATAAGGAAAAACTGGATATCGAGATGATTTATGAATTTCTACGCCAAAGTTATTGGGCTAACCAACGCAGCTTAACCCAAGTTGAAGAGTCCATTAAACATTCATTATGCTTCGGTGTTTATAAACAAGAAACTCAAATTGGTTTCGCACGACTAATCACAGACTATTCCACATTTTCTTATCTCGCTGATGTATTTATTTTACCGGATTATCGTAATTTTGGTCTGGGCAAATGGCTGATGGAAACTATTTTCAACATCGAGGAACTAAAAAATATTCGCTGCATGCTACTGACTACAAATGCCCAAAAATTATATGAGCAATTTCAGTTTGCTACATTTCCCCATCCAGAAAGAGTCATGATTCGACCGTCCTCCCCGTTGTCATCCTGAGCGCAAAAAAACTCTGTAGCCCTTTTATGTCAGGCTGGAAAGCAGAAAAAAACAGCCATAGTTGCCTGCATGCACAAGTTGCTTATTATCTTGAATGCGATGATAAAGCATCAAGAGACTTGGCGTGGCACAAGCTCGCCATCGTCACCCCTTGTCTAAAATTAATTAATCAAGTATAAAAAAATTTACGCCCTATTGGCTTAATACTCCCATAAGCTAATTCCATTAGGATTACTAGCATCTGAAAAATTCATGCCTCATAATTCCACAATGAAATAACATATAAGAGATCAGAACCATGCAAGATGTCTTACCAGATCAAAAAGAAAAAGATCCTTCATTGCCATATGGGAAGAATTACCATTACCAAGTTTTAGGCATCGATCCCAACGCCGATATAGAAACCATCAATGAAGCATTTGAGGGCTTGGTGGCACCCTATAACGAATATTATGAGGAGCCAGAAGTAATACCTGAATATATGGCCCTTGTAGATGCTTATGACACCTTAACTATATTACGAGATGATTATGATTATTTGTCTTCACAAGCAGAAAAATTTCCTGAATACAAACAGCTAGCGGAGCAAAAAGATGCAGAGGCACAATATATGTTGGGGCGATTTTATGAACTGGGAGTTGGTACAGCTCGAAATTTAGAGAATGCATCAAAATATTATCAATTGTCAGCTGCACAAGGAAATCCCATAGGACAATATCTATTAGGTCGCTATTATTTTTTATTCGGCGATGAAATACCAAAAAATAGAGCACTTGCATTTAAGATGTGTTTAGGCTCGGCACTACAAGGTTATCCTCAAGCTCAATATTATTTGGCCATGTTTTTTGAACAGGGGATAGGAGTTCCACAAGATCTTTCCCATGCCATTCAATGGTATTTAATATCAGAGAAACAGGGAGTTACAGAAGCTAATATAAAACTGCAGAATATTCAATCATCACTTGTTCGTGTGGAATCAGAGACCCAGCATAAATCGGACAGTACTCTCGCAGAGCCAGAAGACGAGAAAGCGACATTTCTTTTATATCGATCCTCTGCTGGTATAGGTAATTCAACAGCTGATTATCAATTGGGTAATGCTTATGAATATGGAAAAGGAGTGCAGCGGAATTTTTCTGAAGCAATTAAGTGGTACAAATCAGCAAAGAACAAGGGAAATCCAGAGGCTTATTTACGGCTACAAAATATACTGTCATCACTTAATTCTGCTGATGCCCATACCCAATATAAAGCAGCCGCTGCCTTCATAGAACAAGGAGACGAGAAAACAGCATTTCTCTTATATCAATCCTCTGCTGATCAAGGTCACGCCGCAGCCGAATATCAGTTAGGTATCTGCTATCAGTTTGGAGCAGGTGTAACAATAAATCAAGAACAAGCATTTAGATGCTATAAAAAATCAGCTGCAGGAAATCATGTTAACGCTTATTATAAGTTAGGTGACTGTTATAGAGAGGGCATCGGTGTAGCCGAAGATTCAAAAGAAGCACTTAGGCATTATAAGCTTGCAGCCGAGCGTGGGAGTGCAATAGCGAATTATCAGTTAGGCATCTGTTATGAGAAAGGGATAGGTACCCCTAAAAATGAAAAAGAAGCATTCGAGCATTATGAAATTTCAGCCGAGCTTGGATATGCAAGAGCTCGATATCAGGTGGGTATCTGTTATGAAGGAGGAATCGGCGTCATAGAAGATAAAAAAGAGGCATTGCGAAATTATCAACTCTCAGCTGAACAAGGTAATGCAGAAGCGAATTATCGCTTGGGTTTACATTTTGAAACAGAAAAAGACAAAGACATAGAGAAAGCTTTCAGGTTTTATAGAATTGCAGAAGGTTTTGGCAGTTTACCGGCAAGATCTAAAGTCGAAAGCTTTAGGAGTGCACGCAAACTACAAAATAGATCACGTTTCTTTGGTTTAGAACCAAATGTGATAAGCACTGGCAGTACAGCCAGTATGCCTACAACTGATATTAGCCAGCCCACACAGACTTCGCATGATCATAAGGGCTCTACTTCTAGTGAAATTTCAACTAGAGTTGACTCCCCTCTTCCCAGTTCAACGTCCACTAGTATGGATAGGATCAGTTCTCTTACCCCGACTTCTTTAATTAGCGGATTACAGAAATTGCATTTACATGCTGTGCCTCAGCCGAGCAATCTCGGTGACAGTCAATATCATCAAAATTCTATGGAAGAGACCGATGACTATGGGATAAGAAAGAGTTCTCCTATCTCCTAATAGTATTAAAAAATAATCAACCATCCCTTGGATCAATAGTTCTTAAGTATGAATAAATCTACCACCAGAAAAAGACCAATTTTCCCAGCGTGTTTCGATAAAAATCACCATCACATCTTCCGAACTGATCTGCAATTTTTGTTCAATATCAGCAACGATTTGTTGAACAATTTGTTTTTTAACTTTCACACTTCTGCCAACAGATAGCAGAACTTCTATTAATAGATAATTGTCAGTCCTCGCAGCAGGGAGATCAGGATAACGCGCGCTGTATTTAAAATGTTTCGCATCTAATTCTATGACGCGTTGAAATTTATCATCTTCTGGCACACCGCTGACAACCAGCGCATTATGGACCGTATTCAGTACGGTATCTATGAACTGTATAGATTTATCTTTTTTGGTAGTAAGCGTGACTAATGGCATATATTTTGATCCTTCTAAATAAATAAGTTAATATCATATGCTGCTTGCAAAAAGCCCAGTTGGCATCTGGAAATGCAAACATTATCCAACTTTAACATGGCTGGCATTTCTCTGAAAAGAAAACTTATCTCGGGATAAAAACAATGGAATCATCTTCGATCATAACCCCACCTAATAAAAAACAAATTGAAGAATTTATTGGTGCAGTAAAAACAGGGAATAGTCTATGGGTAAATAGGCTATTAGAAAAACACCCCACCCTGATTAATGTTCAAGACGATGCTGGCAATACTGCTTTACATATTGCGATGAGTACTTTACAGCGTGATGATCAAAGAAGGATGATCGAAGTGCTTTCAACTGCGCGACCCAATATTGATTTGCCCAATTCGGCTGGTGCTACTGCCATGATGTTAGCCGCACAAGGGGCAGATATGAAATCATTACAACTATTGTTACCGCTTACAGATCAATGGGGGGCAACAAGCACATCTGGTGCGAATATTTTCCATTGTTTGGCACAAAATCCTCGCTGTGACACGGCAATGGTGCAGGCAATACAAGAACGATGCCAAGAATTAAAGCAGATACCTAATATTAATGGTAATTACTCCAGAGAAGGAGGAGGTGATACACCATTATGCAGTGCAGCGGCGTGGGGCAATCAGGGCGCTATATTGGCATTTATAGCAAAAGGGGCCGACGTTAACCAACAGGATGGTTTTGGGCGTACCCCAATAATGTGTGCTGTTAACCGAGTAAGTCCCGGACTTACAAAAATACTAGTGAAAGCGGGCGCAAACGTGGAATTTGTAAATAAGAAACTCAAGTCTCTTCCTTCCGTTATTGAAGCAGAACGACGATTCCCCGGAAGTATGAAACACATGGAAGGGGTTCTTCAAGCAGGGAAAAAAGATAGGAAAGAGTTGACGACCACTAGCGCTTCGAGTTCTACCTCACATTCCTCTAGCTTTACTTCACCCGCTTCTTCGTCAGCTCCCTCTTCCAGCTCATCTTCATCTGCTACGGTATCTTCAGTGACGTCGGCTTTGTTTTACCATTCTGCAACACCCACTAGTGATTCTTCTTCTGCATCAGCTTCGGACACAGCTTCGAATTTACCCAGGCCTACCAATCCTTTTTCCAAAGAAGGGCCATAAAAGCGAAAGGGGTTTAGTATTCACATGACACATATTGAATGTGTCATGCTTTCCCTTATTGACGAGAGCTATTAACAATTGCTGCAAACATTTTCATAGTTTGCGGCGCTACAATCATGTAGCGGGGTTGCATCATCGGATTAAATGACTGTTTCGTTGGGAGAGCATCGATGGTAAATGCCATCACATAGCCTGCTTTCGCTGCTCGTTGTTCCAGATCGTCATTATAAATGCCAAACGGCCACGCCAATAAAGTAATGGACTTATCCATTTTATCTTCTAATATTTTTTTCGAAGTAGTTAACTCCTTCTCCACGAATTTTGCATAGTCGTCGGCTGAGAGGCTTTTCTTTGCTTTTTTAAAATTAGGATGGGTCAAGGTATGGCCTTGGATATCAAATTCGCCGGTTTTTTGAAGTTCTTGCAATTGCTCCCAGGTCATCGAATGGCTGCCTTTAGAGATCAGGCTGGGATAAATGAACAAAGTCACGGGGTAATGATATTCACGGATAATCGGCACCATATATTTGTATTGGGATTCCCAACCATCGTCCGCGGTAATGACCACTGACTTGGGTGGTAAAACATTCCCTTTACCTTGTAAAAAGCTCACCAGCTGACTCAAAGGAATGACTGTGAAATGATTATCTTTGATCCACTGCATTTGTTCCTTAAATCTCTCCGGGGTTAAATTCATACTCCCGGGAACAGTTGGATTAAAGTTATGATAGACCAAAACTGGAATTCGCGCCGTAGGGTTTACCGCATTTTCGGCGAAGACAGAAATGAAAGGTGTGAATAACAACAATAGAAGAGATAAGGACCATTGGCAGAAAGAAAAAAACATTTTATCCTGCGCCGCATGCATGCCATACATAAAAAGTATCTCCGAAACGTGTTAAGGCAGTGAATCCTGAATATCAGTGGCGATGACTATATATAAAGACTCAAAGAAAATCAATGTAGTATTAAACACGGTATATAACACTAGTAGCGGCAGATAATAAGCTTTAAGGCTTAGGATCTCCTTGCAGAGCGTTAGCAAATTAGACACAGGACTTCGCTGGTTGATACAATGAGTACATATGAGAATATTATTTTAGGAGCTGTATGCAAACTTATAAAGTCAATGACCTCCCTAAAAATTTATTTAAAGCCTGCATTACCCCCAGACCCATTGGCTGGCTGAGCACGGCAAATCTCCGTGGGATACCGAATTTAGCGCCTTTCAGTTATTTCAATATCGTCTGCGACGATCCGCCCATGGTTATGTTTTCCGCCATGAATACGCATATTGAGGGAGGGCCCAAAGATACCTTGTATAATGTCGAGGAAACCGGCGAGTTTGTTGTGAATATTGCTACTTTCGATCTAAGAGAAGCGTTGAATCTAACCTCAGCTAATTTACCCAGACAGCAAAGTGAATTTGAATACAGCGGGCTGGAATACCTACCTTCTGTATTAGTTAAACCCTTTCGAGTTAAATCCGCGCCTATTCAGATGGAATGTAAGCATTATCAATCCATACAGTTGCCAACCCCTTCTCAAGACAACATTAATCGCATGGTGATTGGAACAGTAGAACTAGTGCATATTGACCCTTCTATCTTAACCGATGGTCTTATTGACCATCATAAATTTCAACCAATCGCCAGGCTGGGCTATAACCATTACTCTGTAGTGACCAGTCAGAGTATATTTAAGATGGATCGACCCACAGTATCCGTGGTGACCTCTACTGACTAGCAGCGTGGATAATTTATAACCTCTTAACCCTATTAATAAGGATATTTATGCAAAAAATCACTCCCCATTTATGGTTTGACAAAGAAGCTAAGGAAGCAGCTAAATTTTATACTGCTATCTTTCCGAAATCTAAAGTCACCAATGTAACCACAATAAATGGCGTTCCAACCCCGACTAAAGATTGCGATATCGTTTCTTTTGAAATCGAAGGCCACCCTTTTATGGCCATTAATGGCGGTCCATTATTCAAGTTCAATCCTTCCATATCTTTTATGGTAAATTTTGACCCATCTCAAGATAAAAATGCCTTAGAAAATCTTAATATGCTATGGAAAAATCTTGCAGAAGAAGGTAGCGCACTGATGCCATTGGATAAATATCCGTTTAGTGAACGTTATGGCTGGATCCAAGATAAGTTTGGACTTTCCTGGCAATTAATTCTTACAGACCCACAAGGTGAAAAAAGACCCAGAATTATTCCTTCATTCATGTTTACGGGTGCTGTTGCTGGCCGCGCGGAAGAGGCTATTACATTTTATTTATCATTATTTAATAATTCAAAACTAGGACTTATTGCTCGTTATGGGGAAGGCCATGAACCTGATCCAAAGGGAACTATTATGTTTGCTGATTTTATGCTCAATGGTCAATGGTTTGCAGCAATGGATAGTGCGTATAAGCATGGATTTGGTTTCAATGAAGCGATATCTCTTTTGATACCTTGCGAAACCCAAGATGAAATAGATTATTTCTGGACAAAACTTTCTGCCGAAACAGAAGCGGAACAATGCGGATGGCTTAAAGATAAATTTGGTGTTTCCTGGCAAGTCTGGCCGACTGCGTTAGGAGAAATGATGAGCGAAGGTACAGCTGAACAAGTTGCTCGTCTCACTAAAACATTTCTAAGCATGAAAAAATTTGACATTGCAACTTTACAGCAAGCTTTTAAGAAAGATCATTAAACATGGCCGATGCTGATAACGGCCATTTGGCAAAATGGTCGAATTTGATAGCCATCTCTTGCTGAGATAAACTGGCCTTCGTGGCTAACATCTGCTGGGCTGCCAGTATATTCAGCAAATATGCCTGCGCCAGCTCGAAATTCTGCAATGGTTTGATCCGACAGAGGCTTCGGCGGACTTATGCTCGCTTCTTGGGCTATTTTATCAAAAAATATGCGTTCACTTGTATTAATAGTCATTTTCTGATTCCCCTAAAGTGTAGAAACCACACGTTAAAAACTCATCCGATCTCATAAAATTTTTCGGGATTATCTTTATATATCGGCGCTTCCCTCTTTTAAAATTTAACTGCACACGTTCCTTATGTTGAATTTGGCGGTAGAATTCCTATTAATAAATAAACGTTTGAGGAATTTGCCACGGAGCGGTTATAGGGGAAAATTTGAATGGGCAAGACTATTAGATTTGGATATTTTTTCATTACAGAGTCAGGAAATTGCCAAGGATATTTATAACCTTCAGGACTAAAGCCCACACCATATTCCCCATCTTGGAGGAAAATGGCGCCATATTTTTTAATATCCTTCTCACTAACTCCCGGACTTAGGCGATCATCCCATTCGACATAAACTCGGGGCTTATCCTCGGAGTATAGACTCACATAGCCTGCTGCAAATCGGCTACCCGCCACATATCTCAGAGGCTTATGAAAATTTGCTTTCCATATATCAGTTACATAAGCCGCCACTTGCTTGGCAGGATAATCCCCGGAGCCTTTTCCAGCGCCTAGATAGCAGTTTTCAAAAACATTCGCGCAAGCAGTGATTAAAAGCATCGTTACCACACCAACCCCCAGACGTAAACGAGTAGCCTCGGATTCGGAGGGTTCAAAGAAATTAACCAATACCAAACCCCAAAAAATAACAAAGGGGGCTCCCCACTCCCAATAAACTTTTTGACCTACGATAAGGGCAATCAGCATAATCAATAAAATAGGGAAAACACTAATAGCACAAAGAAACCAGGAATATTTAGTGGAGCGGGACCACTTGGGCTTAGTCAGTGCGAATAGAATAAAAGCACCGAGAAAATTCAGAAGAAGATTTTGGACAAAGTTGAAAATATAAGCAGGGTGCCCAAATAACACCAGTTTATAGTCAGAATTTCCTCTGTAGAAAATATAGCGCAAACTGATAAAATTATTATGATAAAGCCAGATAAAATTGGGCAAACAGATGGCAAAAGCCACCAAGATGGCGATATAGATACCTGGCTTTTGCAAAACGTTGCGGCGATCCTTTTGAAAAATTAAAAATAATAACAATGCCGCAGCAAATAGCAAACTGGAATACTTTGCCATACAGGCAAGCCCCAAGGCTAATCCTGTAATGAGCCAATATCTTTTTAGTTCTGTTCTATAAGCTAGAAAAAAGGTGTAGGCAGACAAACTCCATAATCCAATTAATAGATAATTATCACTGTTAGTCTGAGTATAAACCGTAAAATACAGGCAAGCCTGTAAAATCACAGTAGCTACAAAAGCTTTATAGGGATTAAAGAGAAGATTGCCGAGTTTCCACACTGACCAAAAACCCAAAGCCATCCATACTTGTTGAAGTAAATAATAAGCAATTACACTGTAACTGCCTAATTTCAATATAAAATGGGTTATCCATCCAATTAAGTATGGATTTTTATCATAGCCCAATTGTAAGTTTTGACCCCAGACCAAAGCTTCTATGGTATCGTGGGATACGGTATAACGCACCAGGAAGGGGAGCAAACCCCAAACCAGAACATGGACAAGCAAGTAGCCCCAAAGTAATCCTGTGATGGAAAAGATTCGGCTATAAAAAGAATTTTTAATATTTGGGGATCTTAGTACAAGAGCGTCTTTCAAATAATGTCTCCGGGTTAAAAATTGCCTAACGCAGTCCTTAAAACATTAGGATAGCTCCAAGATAGGCAATAAGGCTGTTCTGCGTTGCGATCTATGTCGCAGAAAACAACCAACTCAATAACATTATTCCAAAAGGAGCAAAATACCATAATCTTATAATTAAAGGATCGAGTTAATTTTCAAATTTATTATGATCTGTCTTCGTTCTAAATCAATTAAAAAACCGATTCTGAATTCTAAACTGAAATATTAGTCCGTGCAAATTGAAAAAACCATCCTGATACCCAGATATTTCACCCCCGTAGAGGAGAGCCTATTGATTAAAAGTAGTTATCTTTTCTATCGGTTGACCATTGAAGTCTGTAGCTGGTGTAAAAGTTTTGGGATTAAATACGGCAAAACCATAGATCATAAATAAACATATCCACCATAACAGCATACCTACTGGCTTGCCTAATAACGGCAATACCTGTGCGGCAAGAGCTTCAGCTCTCTTGCCACGAATTAAATAATAGCTAGTTAAAAATAATGCCATCAAAAAGAAAATCAAAAATAATCCATTTTCCGTTAAAATATTCAACACTATCTCCATCGTTGAATAATGAGCCAAAAATAACAATTTAATCTTCGTGATTATTTTTATAGCGGTCTGTACCTGCACTAAAATAACTACCGCCAGCAAAAGAGTATATAATATTTTCTTAAGCATAAATTTACCCCGCATCGGTTATAAAAGATGGAATATAGTCAACAAATCTTAGAAATGCCCTGAAATACCTTTAATCCCGCAGCCAGGCTTTGATCGTGGATAATTTATTAGCTACAATGGTGATAATTAATTATATTAATTATCACCATTGTAGCGGACAGTATTGACTTTGCTAATTAAGCAAGGGCGGTTCTGGTCTCCATTTACTGAAGGATCCATGCATTATTACAAAGAATCTACAAACATGCCTGAATTATCCTCTCCATCTGTGCAATCAGCCCTTAAAGCACTCGTGAACAAGGTTTTATATGGCAATCCAGCCGTGGTAGCTATGCATTAGAGAATGAAAGTTTTGCGAATGGTTTAAACATACAAAGTCTTAATCAGTAGAGGTAAGAATTCAGTGAATGAGCTAGGAGATAAACCAAAATATGTATATTCTAAGTTCGTGTCGAAGGATAAAAGAGATAAGGGTGATCAAGAGTATGAGGAAGGTCAACAACTTTTAGATGAACAGAATCCCGAACGAGATCCCCAACTAGCATTTTATCGTATGCGCTTAGCTGCTGATAAAGGTCATGCTGGAGCGCAATGTTGGATGGGTACTCACGGCACTAAAGATTCCAAACTCGCATTCACATACTATCAATCGGCGGCAAAACAAGGTCATGCTGAAGCTCAAAATTATTTAGCGATGGCTTATGCCAGGGGCGAGGAAGTTGACAAAGATTACAAAGAAGCAATCAGACTGTATCAATTGTCAGCCAACCAAGGGAATAGTCAAGCCGCATGTAATCTGGCCGCAGCTTATGCCAAGGGTGAAGGTGTTGCCAAAGATTACAAAGAAGCAGCTAGACTTTATCAGATGGCGGCAGATAAAAATCACCCTGAAGCTCTGCGTAATCTCCCAGGAGCTCAATCTATGCTTGCAATGGCCTACATCAAGGGTGAGGGTGTTAAAAGAGATCTCAAAGAAGCAGCCAGATTTAACAAATTGGCGGCAGATCAAGGTTATCCTCAGGCTCAATGTATTCTTGCGATGGCTTATGCCAAGGGCGAGGGCGTTAAAAAAGATCTCAAAGAGTCGGCCAGACTTTATCAATTGGCGGCAGATAAGGGGCACCCAGAAGCTCAACATTATCTC
>FTIX01328466.1_pt1 | contig 17789 bp, 21 predicted proteins | sample 1658561 | NCBI WGS metagenome assembly FTIX01 (sample SAMEA3914836, study PRJEB12502) | metagenome | biome: forest; material: soil | place: Canada | collected 2011-07-03 | depth 0.3 m | reverse complement strand
TTTTTCCTCTGGCTGGGGTTGCGTCGATAAAGGACGGCGTAAATCTTCAAGATTCCACCTCGGAAAACTTGCTGTGTCACTTGGGTGTCGACAAAAATTCCTTCCGGTCGCGTGACGTACTCAATGTGATTTTGCAGCGTGTGTAAATGTGCCTGTACCAAGGGTTCGGTGTGGCGTTCAGCGGGAATAGCGGCTTTGATTTTATCCAGCACAAAGTTGAGACGGTTTTCTTTTTGTACGTAAAACTGCACAATCCAGGGATGTTCTTTTTCGCAGGGAATTGCATTCTGCATAGCTTCTTTCAGCGATTTGGCAATCTCAAGCATCATAGTGTCGGGTCGAGCCTCACAAGCAATTGGCGTTAAGCTGAAAGCGACAGCCAGGCTTTGATTATCTGCTAGCAGAAATACTTGATGCGCATCGCTATAATCCTTCCACGGCAAATAACTTGCCAAAGAAGGACGTTTTTTATAGCCGCGTGCAATATCCTGTGCAGTGACAGTAGCAGGTGTATGGCTGGAAGGCTTTTTAAGCCAATTAAACCAACGGCTGATCATTTACTGCCTCACTGTATCTTGTGGCAAAACGTAGTGATCTCGGTCATAGGCATTAAATGCTGTGCTGTAACCTGGGATAGGTACTTCCGCTTGGCCTGCCAAATGAGGGAATACATACATCGTCAATTCAGGATTTGGGATTTTTTTAAAACTATTGGTGGGGGGTGCATCGTTAGCTTTTTTAGTGACGGTAATGTTTGGTGTTACTGTTTCATTGTTAGAGCCAGTGTTCACCGCAGCTATAGATCGATGAGTATTTGCCGTACCCATTCCGTCATAAACTTGTTCCATAGTCGGGCCCGTTTGTGGCACGACATTGCCGTAGCTGTGACAGCCCGTCAGGCAAAATGAGCTAATCCAAATCGCGATGCAGGTCTGAATGATCGTGCGCATAAATAATTTTTCTCCCTTGAGGGTCATAGTCGATGTGAATTTCTTTAGCGAAATTCACTGCAATCATTTGTGGTTGTCCATCGGGTTTTATCGTGGGAACAAATACCGCATCAAAAGAATTTTCTTCTCGGTCATGCCACCACTGCTGAACTTGTGAAGCTGCACCACTGGCGGTTTGACCGGCGATATAGGCACTTTGAGAGCCCGTGATACTAGAAGTGTTTGTTCCAACGATAGTACTGCTGTTGGTGGTTTGGGCTTGTGCGTAGGCATTCGCTGCACCTTGTGCTGCTCCCAGGGCAATATTCACACCGAGGTAGGTCGGTGCGTTGGTAATGAGTTTGCCGCGAATGGCAGGATTACCACGCTCGTCAGATAAATAGCCGAGAGCGCCGTCTTTGCTGAATTTTCCGATGTTATTGTCGTTAGAAGACGTTGTAGAAATCGTGCCATCGGTAAATACGAAGGTTAAAGAAGTCACCCACCCGCGGGTGCTGATCAGATTTAGATCGCCTTCGGTATAGCCGCTGACGATCATTTGTTTCAGGTTTGGCACGCGAAGACCATTGGCTGCAAGTGTATTGTCGGAAAATACGATTTTGAATGGATAAGGATCTGTCACCACACCTTTAACCGGTATGCGACCGACTAAAGGTGTCATCAAGCGATCTTCCACCGCAGTGGCATTGGCTGGGATGGTGTAGTAGGGAATAGCCGCCTCTTTTTTTTGTGTTGATGTATTCTGCGGGGCTTTAGATGCTAGTGCTAACCGAGCAGTTTTTTCATCGGGACTGATTAAGGTGTCGGCCAATTCAGGCACAGTGGTGATGGGTGCTGCGGAATTGGCGGTATTAACAGGATAATCGCTGTGTGGGCGTAAATTCTCTAATTGATTTTTGAGTTGGGTAATTTGATCAGATAGATTGTGGTTGTCTTGATCCTGCTTGTTCTGGAGTTGATTATGCAAGGTAGTGTTTTGTTGCTGTAAATCCGTATTAGTTGCTACAACTACTTTGACATTTTTCTGCGTATCAGCTAATTGCGCTGTTAAAGTATTTAACGATTCTGCGGCACTGTCCTGTGCAGCCGATACTTTTGCTGTTTGCGCGTTTGAGGTGGCTGAGCGGTCGTGATGGTGTGCCAGAAAGCCAAACACAATGACGGCCAAAATTGACAGCACACCCCATTTCAATAAGCCGTTGGTTTTATGCGCCGCCATAACACACCTGTATGGCTTCATTAAACGGTTGCGTCGAGATTAAAAACAGCACAGCACTGTCATTGGATTTATCGCCAACCGGCTTTAATACGGAATGTGGATAGAGGGAAGCGCCTTGCCAATTGCCGCAGATATCCTGTTTTAAATGGATAGAAGTGCTGTGATCATAAGGATTGCGTAACTCTACAACGGTGATGTATAAGCCATTATTCACCCAGGATGCAGTGGGATGTGCCAGGACTTTTGCGCCATACACCAGATTCGACACCCAATTTTCGGTGTGCATGGGAGCGCGAACGAAATTGCTATTTTGAGGAATTAGACGCCCTGGCGAATACAATTGCTGCCAGGCGAAACGGATAGCGTTAACGTAGCTGTCAGCGGAAGTGATTGCCTCACTCGCAGTCTCATTTTTTTGACTATCATTGCTTGATGTAGCTGTGTTACTGGATTTTTCAGCTAAGGTAATTTTACGAGTCGCATTAGTTGCATTTTCATTGGTCATGACATCCAGCAGAATGATCCGCTGCGAATTTTTCAAGGTTACATACATACGAGTTTTAGCAAAAGCTTTTTGCGCGGTTAAATACAGACTGTCTTCGTTATTGATTATCCGCAGCTGATCGGTGCTTAAGCTGCCGTTTAAATCGGCTTGAATGGGTTCAGGAAAAATCAAGCGCGTTTCCTGACCAATGGGTAATGCGATGGTGAGGGAGTCGCCTTTCCATACTAAAGATGTACTATCATCTTCCGGCAGGTATTGCTTCAACAACGTTATTTGCTGATCACTAAGCGTCAAAGGCGTGGCCGCCCATAGTGCGGGAGGAAGCACGAAGAGAACCAAAGGTAGAAAATAACGTTTCATGAACGCTTTCCTTACACGTAAGTTTTTAAACGCAATGGCGGTGACAGGTAGCCAGCAATCGCAAGACCATAGGGGTTGTAACTGTTAGAAATATCGTGGCGAACTATTTTTATCGGATATAACACTTCGACATCTTTGACTAGCTGATTGTTTTTGTATTCCATTAATCGCACTTTTAGATCCACTTCCCAAGCATTGTTGCCGATTTTTTTCACAGCCGTATTATCAAATGCCATCCCTTGGACATAGCGCTGTCGTTGAATCTGACCGGCATTGGTTAAATCAGCGTATTCCTGCAATAATTCCGTTTTGAATGCAGGGAGAAGATAGGCATCGTAAACCCGCAGGTTTTTTTGATAATCTTTACTGCCATCCTGCGGCCAATAGTTCAATTCCTGCCAAACTTCGTAGGTAAAGCTGTAGATTAAGGCATTGGGTATTTCATTCACTTTTAAGGTTGCGCCGTTGGAAATATCCGGTGGGATATAAATGCGTAAGCGTGAAGGAGCAGTCATCCAGCCAATGGCAAATGTTAGGCATAGTAAGAACAAAATCCCCATGCAGATTTTTTGCACACGGATGACCGCTAAATCGCGATCTTCTTTTTTCCAGGCATTAAACACAGTCATGGTATTTCTCTGCGAATTGACCAGCGAATTTCTTGGGTAACCAAGGGTGACTTCCAGAAAAACTGTATGATACGTAGTTGGTTTAGTTTCTTTAAAAAAAGGTGCTGGTAGTAACCGTAAGGCTTTCCATATTTCACTCTTTGCAGCCTGCCTAATAAAAATCGGGTAACATGCACAAATGACAGTAGAATAATTGCCCAGCCAATCGAGCCATAACCAAAGAGCAACCAGGTCAGCGACGAAAGGAAAAATCCGCCGATCACTAAATAAGCAGCGCTGACGGTCAGTAGTTCAAATAAAGTGCAATCCTTATAAATGGGCATTTTGTGGTTGATGTGATTGAGAACCATAATTTTTTTCCTAATCTTTGGTAGGAATAATTTGATAGCCGGCAAAGAGTAACCCCGCGCCAATGGCCATGGCGGCGATGGCCACGGCAGTGTGCTTAAAGAAATGACCCAAATCCTGTTTTTCTTGAGCAGCGGCATACGCTTTGAAAATTCCGAATGCACAGCCCAACAAGATCATTGCGCCAATGGCGATTAAGGCATAGCTGATGGTCTTATAAGCCAGGTTGCCGCCGACATCGATCCAGTCACTATTGCCGCTGGGGGTATCATCGTCAGGCGGTTTGGGCAATTCAGCCCACGCGGGTAGGCTGGTTAACGTAACCATAGTAAACACAATGAAATACAGTATTTTTTGATAGGCCAGTTTTATAAAGCGCAACATGTTCCTTCTTCCCAATTAGATGACGTAAACCAGAACAATGGCTATCGACAGAATAAATAACACCCGCAGGCATTTTCGTAGCGCATCAAACACATCGACCCCATCGTGACGAAAGTGATGAATTTCGGCATAAATAAAGGCTCCAGCCCAAACAAATAACAATGCCAGCAATAAAGTGCGTATCGTTAAACTCATCTGTGCACCCGATGCGTTGGCGGCGGCTTCAAAAGCCGATAAGGCGCTGCTGTTCACGGGGCTTTATTCCTGCTATCCAGATAATCTCCGTTCAGCGGCTGAATAGTGCGCGGCTCTGAAGCAATGCCGTTTAATTTTTCGGCAATGCCGCTCTGAATGGCATTAATATCTTCTAGCAAACCATTGTGTCGATGTCCTTCGTTATCGTTCCATGCCGTGTAATGAAATGTGACACGTTGATTTCTGGGCTGAGCTTTTTCTGCCGCTAATACTAGAGCCTTCATAGCAGTGAGTTGATTGAATAGCTGAATCAGGTAACTGTTTTCCTGCGCGGTGGTCGCAAAGATAGTGCAGATACTGCTCATTAAAGCTATAAATAAGATCACTTTTTTGATACGCTGTTTCATAGGTATTTCTTAAATGATTGAATACTCAGCTGCGTTAATAAACCTAGACCCAGTGCCATCGGAACAATTATCAGGCTGGGATCCACTGTCCAAGGCAATGCCAAGTAGGCAAGAACCGGAATAAAAAACCAAAAACTCATACGCTTTTTTACGGCATGAAAAAATAAAGTGCTTTCCCGTGCTGCCTGGAACTTACGAATATCCCGCTGCACTAAGCCATCTACACAGCCGATGGTTAAGCACATCAACAACAGGGGGAGCGCAAACAAAAAAATAATGATCCGGCTCACCACAATTAGAGTGACATCCCAAAGGAGTGTTGTAGCTTCGGATAACACTTTTTTTAGGCTCTCTAGGGTTATTGTTGGATTCCTATTGGAAAAATGCAGAATAGGATTCATTTTATTCTGTTGCTGTCTCAGGTAGCTTTTGCTTGTTTGAATTGCTCTATTTAGGGTTTGTAAGGATCCTTGTATTTGTTTTTCCTGATGCTCAAAGATATTTAAGTCATCGAAAAAGGCTAGGTGTCCTAATACCGTTAAATTTGCAGTAATCATGCGGCTTATTTTTTCCTCAAGAGCCTGCTTCCCATGTGTAATTCGATAAACACCGAAACCGAGCAATAGAACCAGCCAGGCCAAAAGGCTGATCAGCATAAAAGTAATGACCGCATAAAACGCATGACTGATAACACCGTGTCGTTGTTTGGCTCTAACTGTTTTCGTATCGGAAGCCGACTGTGTTGCCATTTATAAATCTGCTACTGTCACTGGCTTTGATTGTGAATGACTGACCAGTAACAAATAAGGTATTGAGACTGTACCTGCCGTTTTAGCGAGTTTACCGTTGTCTTGATTGAGGGTAATGCGTCCGGTTTCTACCAAATCGGCAGGTATTCGGTTCAGCGCAGCCCAGGCGTTGATCGCCGTGTGGTCTGCATCACCCAGGCTGTAAATGTCCAGAGTGATCTGAGAATGGGTTTGTAAAAGCGCTAATAACTTAGGCAGCGTTGTGGCATCGAGCCCTTGTTGCGTGTTCACAAAAAATGCCAGGTGATTGCCCGGCTGGAGGAGGATTTGTTTAGGATGTGTGGTTTTTTCAGGATTAAATACAGTTTTGTCAAAATCCTGAATCATCGGTTCATCCGCGTACAATTTACGCAGGGCGGTAAATAACGCCTGATTAAATTTTAGTTCCTTAGTTACTTTATCGTGTTCTTGCCGCGCGGTGATTTCAGCTAATCGCTGTTGTTCTTCGGGTGATTTTGCATTTAATCCCAGCACTGCTGGTGGAGTGAGTTGCGGATACCAGTGACCATTGACGCCTTGCATCAATTGCTGATATTGCGCCCATTCATCCGGCGTCAATCCCCAATCCTGGGCCGTGCCGATCCCACTACTTTTCTCTTCGCTGTTCTGCGTATCGGTATTAATTTCTTGCGAGTTTTTTACTTCATCCGCCCAGGCCGTCAAGCTGTATAACCCGATTGAGAAAATCAAAAAAAATCTGTGTAGAACTGTTCCCATGGCGCTTATCCTTTGTTGCTTATTTTCACGCGCTGACCGGCATCATTAACAAATTCAGCCGTCTCTGAACGATAATCCACCGAAACCAATTGCCAGGCTGCAATGACATCACCGATCCCCATCGGCCACAGATGATGGTCGTATGCAATGGTGATAAATGGTTGCCCAGAAATCACATCCATAGCCGTTATTTGGAATGGCAGCAGCTTGGGATTGCTGTATGCCAGCCCTATGCTGTCGGAGAGCATTTTTTGCAGATCATCGATGTCGCTTTTGATTTCCGTTAATTGCGTAGACAATTGTTTTACATCCACAGTTTTGGCTGTATCGGCTATGTGTTTTCCCACATCATTAACATTGCTGCTTAACTGTTGTAAGGTGGTTTTAAATTCGGAATCCGGTAAATTGCTCGACATTTTTTTCAGCGTACTCTGCACATCGTTTAAACGCATCGCCATCACCTGATTTTGCCGACTTTCTAATTGAATTTGGCGAGACTGATTTTTGTCGGCACTGACAAAAAATAGATAAATAAGAATCCAAGTGATCATAATCATGACTAGAATAGTAAGCGTGAACATCGCATCTTGCTTACTCAGAGCAACCTTTAATCGTCGCATCATAGTCTTCTGTCGGGTTTCTTCATGATTTTCCATGGGGTTTTCCATACGGTTTGTACGCAGGTTTGACGGTAAAATTGATTTCACGATTCAAAGGAGCATGTGCCAAAGTAAATGCCGGACCGGCTAAAGTAGTCAGTGCATCCTGTAACGACATCGGACCGAATTGTCGATCAACGAAGGGTAGTGGTTTGGTTAAAGTCGCTTTGAGTTCAGGGCATTGCCTGCTGCTATCAACCAGACTGTAGCCGCTATAACTTAAAATATGCTGTAACGCATCACCAATGGTTTGTATTTTTTGAGAGAAACGGACTTGAATCACCTGAGATAATAAATTGACCTGCTCAGATTTTGGTTTGTTTTCTACCGTAATGTAACGCGAAATTACACTATGCTGTGGGTTGGAAAAAATAGTTAAAGGTAGGATGGATAGTAAAGAAACCACAATCCATTTTTCGCATAGTGATTGACGCATATATTTCTGTCATCGTGTAAATTATTTTCAGATGAAAGGTAGTTTATGCGTCTAGTTTTTTAAATGGAATGTCTGAAATATAGTGACAAATGTAGCATACTCAGTTGCTTATTTAGCAAGTGAATTTTGGGGTGTCGAACCCCCGTTTACAGATGTTGAGGTGTCCGGGCTGGTGGTGGTTTCTTGTGATGTCGCGGTGGTTGGCAGAGAATTTGGCGGAGCTACTATCTCAGATGCTCCCAAATTATAACGAAATGCATTCGGATTTGACCCAAGGTTATTTCTAGTCGGGTTAGGAGAAACCTCCTGATTATTCGTAGGGGTAGGTGGAATATAACCGGGAGTTGCTGGCGTCGCTGGAGGGTTAGGAGATTCTTTAATTACCTGAGAACCGAACATCCCTGGTTGCCACCCTGAACCACCTTGAGATGAAGTGGAAGGAGGAATTTTAGGAGTTAATGTGGGGGTCATAGGTGTATTATCAGGAGGGATAATTACTTTACCGCTATTTTTATTTTCCAAAACAGATGCTTCACTTTGATTTGAAGTATCAATGGGCTTCACTTTATGCTCTGCAAATGGCTTCTTTTTATGTTCGATTGGCGAGTTTTTGTCTTCTGACATATATGACTGTTGCAAGCCGGAGAGATCATCTGAGAAAAAAGGATCTAAATGAGAAGGTGAGCTTGGACTCAAGGGCTTGGAAAGCAGACTTTGAAATTCAGTGTCATGCCAATTAGAGTAACCATGAATATTTAACTTCAAGTTCATGCTCTTAGCATGCCGAACATGATGGTTAATCCGCATTCTATCATTCCCAGCAAAACCTCTAACCAGTACTTGTGGGAGTTCAAAAGATTTTGACCTGAGACTAGCTTCTTTAGTGTGTTTCCGTTGAGTGTGATCACTGATCCCAAACCACGGGGGGTGTTTTGTCACTTTAGCCTTTGGAGTATTAGAACCAGAGGTCTTTAATTTTGGCTCTTTGGGTTCACTGTTCTGCTTTTTACGTTCATGCAGTACATACTTTCCCTTTCTTGTGGATGGTTGGTCAACCTGCAATCTTTGCAGCCCCAATTTGGCGGATTGTTTTATTTCTGAAGGTTTTGTTTGTGCAGCGGGTGAGCTTGAAGAAAAGCTCCCTGGTGATTTTAGGAGAGATTTATTGATGGGATGACCTGGAGATGTGTTATCTTTCTTAGTAGTTGGCTTGATTTTTGGCTGGATAATGTTGGGATTCAAAGAGGCCATTCGTACAGCTCTTTCATTCCCCAATTCTTCAATATAAGTAGCACAGTGTCCAACGTAGGCGTAAGGCTCCAAACTGCCACTGCGCATGCCTAAGTGAACAATTCCTTGAGTGGTTCTATTTAAAAAATCAAAAAAATTAAAAAGTAAGACGCGGGGCGGAATCTGATGTGTATTTGCCAAATCAAGGAACTCTTTGTCCTTCCATATTTCTCGTAAATCTAATACAACACCATTTTCTTCGCTCAAGGTATCTGTTTTTTGTTTTCTCCTTGCCACATCAGTAGGGGTATATTCTCCTGTTTTTTTAATTTCACCGCGTTCACCTGACAAAATAACGCTCATTAAATTCTTATTGGCTATATCAATAATTTGCCGTACTGCTTCGCGCCCCATATCAAGCTCCAGATGAGCGCCTCCTTGCTCTCCCGAGAGCCGCACCCATACGACAAGGTAACGTCGATGAAAAATTTGATCAACTTTTTTAATCCTTGGAGATAATTTAGTTTCCAACAATTTATGTATGGATTGAGAAAGAGAAGGACTTAAGGATGAGGTTATTTTGTCAACTTCTTCCTTTTGGCTGATTTTGATATTGTTGATTTTATTTGGTGAAGCAAGGGTTAAATGCGGTCTTAAGACTTCTAATAGATTTTTATGACCATCGCTGCCTTTTTTAATAGGCGAAAAATTATGTGGCAGTGTCCTAATTTCTTCAGTAACAGGATTATAACTGATATATAAAAAGTTCGGGCTTAAGCGGGTTGGCAGTTCAGCGCAAACAAACGTTTGTTTGTACTCTTGAAGGTCAAATTTTATCCATTTTTTTCTTACAGACTGCACTAGATTATCGCGTTTCACAGAAGAAATATCATAAGTGCAGGCTTGAACTTTTTTAAATAACGGTGAAATGGCCTGAAATTCTTTCTCGCCGAAAACCCCATCCAATTCATAATTTAAATACTGCCTCAAAGAGTTTCTTGTATTTTGATGCACGTATTCATTAAAAGCAGATTTAAATCCAGGTTTATCCGCTTCAGAGCAAGCTCCACCGGTAAGCATGCTATACGTTTTATGCAATGCCAGCGTTGGAAGTATAAAAATCCTTCTATCAGCAGCTTCTTTGGCAAGTCCATATTGTACTAAAGATATTATCTCAAATGATTTACAGCGCTCCGTCAAACCAGTAATCTCGTAAGATTTATTGGTTCTTTTTTCTGAAATACCAAAAAAATCACATAAATCATCCGGGATAAGTAGCGCTTGAAATCCACTACCTGGATTTTCATTTTTTTCAGCTAAAATCACTTCTTTTAAAATTAATACGTCAGTATTTTCATAGTGAATTGCTGCACAGGCCACGCCATACATGTCTCCTGTGAAATTACCGGCTATAACTAGAATTTTTCTCTGGTTCTTCGATGTTTTTTCATCTTTGGGAGTTTTTTTAGGAAGTTCCAACATAACCTATCCCTCGGCTTCAGATTAAAACTGAACTACTGTATAAAAATTAATGATTAAACACTTCAATTACAGATGTGCGAATATTATCGCAATCAAGTTTTTTAGTAAATGTTATTTTTATAAGGTGGGAAATTATAGGATAGATTTTAAGTGGGTTAAATTGATAGCAAAATCAAGATCACGAAAAAAACATACAAATAAATGCACAAATATATTTGTATAAAATAATTTTGATGTTACATTGTTGTCCTGTTTGTCTTGATCATCTCATTTTTCTGCAATTTTTCATTAAAAAATAACAAAAAATAACTCATTTGCTGGCTTTTTTTGCTAGGGATCAATTTCATGAATAAATACAATATAAATAATATTATCTTTGATCTTGGAAAAGTAATTGTAGATGTGGATGAATCAATAGTTTATCAAGCGTTCAAGGACTCATCAGGAGCGATGGCGCGGGTAAAATTTTCAGATTGGGAAGAATATTTACTTTTCGAAACAGGAAAAAAATCTGAGGAGGATTTTTTTAATCAAGTTAAACAGACATTCCGTTTAACAAATACCTCTCTTTCCGAAATTAAAGAATTATGGGACTCTATGATTATAGGGGTGTCACCTGAAAAAATAAGTCTTCTAAAATCGTTAATAAAAAGATATCGTCTTTTTGCTTTAAGCAACACTAACTCAAGCCATGTGAAAATAATAAATAACTTTCTTTGGGAAAGTTATCAAATTGAGCGCATGAGCGAGCTTTTTGAAAAAGTTTATTACTCCTATGAGATCGGATTGGATAAGCCGAACAAAGTAATATTTGAATATGTCATATGCGATGCCAATATTATCCCAGAGCAAACGCTTTTTGTCGATGATAATTACCAAAGCATTCTTACCGCAAGCCAGCTTGGCTTCAAAACTATCCACCTCATCAATCCGAACCAATTGCTCGACAAGTTAAAACAAATGAATATAGCGATTGATATACCCATTTATGGCTGAAATTTTTAAGGATACACGAATGATCATTAAAATATTTGATATTGATGGAACCCTAACGCATGCCTACGGTGATATAGCTGATAAAACTGGATATGAAACCTACGCTTTTTGGCCATTGATTACCGCACATTTTACAAAAGATAAAGACGTTCTGAATAAAATGATTGCAGATTGGGAAGAGTCTATGAACACAGAAAAAGATCCAACAGGCTCCTCGCATGACATGATGCAAAAAGGCATCAATACCTTCCGATCGGATGCGAATGGGGCAGCTGTCAGAGCTTTTGCTAAAGGCGTGACTTTGAAATTTATTGAGCAGGGCGTTATTAGGAAAGAAGCGATTGCCTATTTGGAAAAACAAGCTAAGCAGGGTGTGATCTGCATTCTATCGACGGGTAGTTATCAAGATGGCGCTCTAGGATTTGTCGATGCGCTTGTTGAGAAAGGGCTTATTTCAAAAGAAACACAAAAAGCCTTATATGTGTCTGGCGCTGTAGTGGACTGGGACAGCTTCACGTTATTACATGCCAATGTTCGTGAAAGGAAGCTATTAGGAATAGAGGCGGTGACGGGCAGGAAGATTTCAGAATTACAGCAGCATATCAAGGCTGTGTATGGAGATGATCCCTGGATTAATGATAAAGATATCTTGGAGATAGCACCACCCGGCGTGGCGTATGTAATCACAACCTGTAAAAACAATAATAAGGAACTTCCATCTGGTTATTCTCTCACCACCTGGAACAACATTATTAAGCAGGAAAGTAAGGAAACGGAAGAAGCTGATCGTAATCCTGTTACGACACCGTTTCGTTCTATGCTGTAGATTAAGTCATATTAAGATAACTTGCGAATGATAGCGAAGCAACTGCAAGTATTAAACAAAATAAGCTGACTGATAAATAATTGAATGCGAGCCGATGAGCCTTCCGCCACTCCTGATGTATAAAGCTCCACAAATTTGAGGTCAATATAATAAAAATCATCAACAGAGGCCATGCGATAACGACTCCCATGTTTCCCAATAAAAGAGAAGCGTGATCGAACACTAATAAACTACCGAAATATAAAATTCCCATAATAATGCAGAGAGGAACGTAATTTATGGATGGTCTTGTGACAATATTTTTTAATGATTTATCCCGCAGGCATCTGAATAGAAAATAGCCGAAATAAGGAACAAAAGCAGCGCTGAATATGGGTATCCAGGGTGAACTCATGATTATCTCGCCTGGATAATTGGCGAATTTTGTTTGCAATAAAGTCGTTGCATAAGCGTAAGAAAAACCTTGTGCAGAAGTCAGTATCCCTGAAAGGATGCCCAAAGAAACTCCTTTTACCGCATTGGCTTGGACATGACTTTTTTCTTTTTCAGCTTTATTTGCTACTTTATAACTGGATGCAAGGTAAGACGTTACCATAGCGATACAAAAAAGCACCAGGGCGAATATTTCTGCTAGTCCGAACCAGGATGCTAATTTAGCGGGATTAATAGTGAGAATGGGTAATAAAGTGGCTATTACAGTGCTAGAAGAAATATTGAGCATAAAAGAAATGCCTATCCCGACAAATCGCAAGCTCAGCGTGAACACAATCATGCCTATTCCAAATAAAAATCCACCTAAAATAAGGATAAACAGAATATTTTCAGGCATATGGCCGATGAAGCGTATGGTTTGATAATTCATAATCGATAAGCAAAACCATGGCATGAGCAAGAAAGCGATGGGAGAGAAGACCAGCCAAATATTTTCTTCTTTCCATGATTTCATGTATTTAATGGGGAAGGCATAAGTGCCATTCATAAAACCCGCGAGCATGGTGAGAACTAAGGAATTCCAAAACATTATTTATCTCCTTGGATATGAATTCTTTTGACACAGCGGTTTCCCTCAAAAGGTCTGCGTCCATGTAACCATCTCCTATTATCAATGAGATAACCGCAACCTATATTAAAATCAATTATGTGTGTGAACTTTTCAGCCGTTTTAAGGAAGATCTCAACCGCTTTTTTTGCTTCAGGTTTAAAAAAAGAACATCGGTCGTATCGAAAGCGTATTTGTAAGCTGTGGTTCTGATCAAAATGAAAAATTGAGCCGGTAAAGGTATCTATTCCATCGGTAAAACAAGCCATATCGGGTTGGGTAAGGACAGCAAGGGTTTTGGGTTGATTTGAGAGTAGAAAGCGGAATATTTGATATCCATCGGCCAGAAGTGATTCCCCACCGATGCAGTCTTTGATACTCATCCAATTCATTAAAAGAGTGGGCGGGGAGGGAATGGGTGATCTGTCAGTATGCAACAGTAAGCCTTCTTTGGTGAAAGCCGCGCTATTTTTAGCATTTTTCCCTTGGTTATAATTAGAAATATCGGTAATTCCATTGTTATCCGCGTCAATGCTCTTGAGGGTTATGCCAAGAGAATCTGCGATAGATATTGCATCTTCTTCCATGTGAATATCTGAGATAAGAACGATACCGTGAGTCAACAATTGTTCTTTAATAAGCTTTTTATTTGTAGAGAAATCTTTTGAGCTATATACGGTGCGGGGGAAATTGTTAGTGTACTCATTCGTAGTTATGGCATTCATGCAAGTCCTTTCTTGTTATCCATGTGGCAATTGAATTTTTATAACCTTTTGGCATATTGAGTGCCAATGCCTCATCAAGGCTGGCTAATATCAAACTTTTGTGTTCATTACTGAAGGCTAGTTCTTTAGGGTCGCTTTTCAAAATACAGCCATAAGTGACAATAACCACGTGAGTATCTGGAGTGATTTTATAAAGCCAGGAGTCGATAATACCCTCTACTTCGACGATGATATTAAGCTCTTCTTGAATTTCCCGACACACGCATTCGGAAGGTTGTTCGTCCAGTTCTAATTTACCGCCAGGCAGCTCAAACTCATCACGTTCATTTTTTAATAGCGGAATTTTACCATCAATAAGTACAACTCCTTTGATTGAAACAGGGTATCTGTACGCTAAATGATCGGTAGAAAGTGTGTTCATGTTAGGTTTATCCTGTGAACAAGGGGTTTTTATCCCTAGAATCTTTTGCTATGTAATCTTGTACTGAATTTAATTGCTCGGTTTCTTTTCTTATTAATGCGATTGCTCCAGTCGTGCCATCTCCTGAAGAAGCAATGATATTTTTGGTAATGCCATCACTCAAATATTTTTCTACATAAGGAAGCAATCTTCCATGCAATGTGCAAGGAATGGATGAGACTTTGGATTTTTCTAGGAGTTTTTGAAACAGTTTTTCTGTTTCAGATGCGGTATGTTTGATGAGAGCTATAGAATTTTTATCGCCTTTTTCGATAAAGCTCAAAACCATTTCGCAGATGCTGTTGTATTTCCTTGGGTCTGTTCGGGAGTACATCGCCCATTCGACCAAATTAGAAATATCATTTTTGAAATAATGGAATATTTCAGTCAGCAGAGGCGATGTTTCGAGAAAACCATCCAGCCATTGTATGGTCATGATAATGGCTTCTAAACCTATCCAAAGTCTGCTGCCTTTGTCTGCGTGTGGGAATCCCCAGCCGCCAATTTTTATTAATTGATTTCCCTTGATCGCATTGCCCACAATGCCATCGTCAAGGATTATTATTGCTCCGTCATTAGTATGTGAGCTTCGTAGGAGGACATAACCATCGGTGGCGAGGGTAAATTTTTGAAAACGGTTATTTTGCCTTTTTAGTTCAATACATGCTTCTGCCAGTTCGGTATTTTTTATGCCTAAGCCCACATTAATTTTCAGGCTTGGATCGTGAGGATTTATTTCAGATCGCTCCAGTGAGATATCAACCATACGGTTGATCACTTCCCAGGCATGTTTTATCGAGATATTGATGTTGATTGATTCATTACAAGAAGCAGTTCCAAGGAGTTTTCCATCTTCATCCTCTGCCCGAGCTTTAGTTTCCAAAGCAGAACTATAAATACCCACATAAATTGCGCGTTCCCTTAACATTATGACACCCTCGTTATTATTGGTAATAAAAAAGTGTTTTACTCATCAGCAAGATGGCAATAATTTGATCATCTTGCTCTAATTTCCTTATGTTTGCGCTAAATTCTTGATTTAACGATTTTATGTGTTTGTTATTGCTGACGTCGCAAACAATTTGTCTCAAAAGAATGTCAGGGTAATCCGCAAGTTTAACCAGGACGTAGGTTCCATCTTTTACTTCAAGGGTAGGATCAAAAATCAGAACACTGCCAGGTTTGAAGAGGGTGGATACCATATCATTCATAACCAGCGCGAAAGATTTTTCGCTGACGTTTAAATTTATGGGTGTGGTTTGTGGATAATCTGTTTTTGTTGTTTTTCCATCTAGCCAACTGTTGATACTGTTCCAATAGATGATAGGGATGTGTCGTATTTTTTCTTCTTCTGAATGTTCTTCTATCTCTCCCTTCAATAATTTGGGTGCTGGAATTTTAAAATAACCAGATATGGCGATTAATGATTTGGGGCTAAGACGGGTCGACTTGCCATTGACGATCTTATGCAGGGTTGGAATGGGCATACCGATCTTATGAGCCAGTTGCGTGACACTTAGCCCTTCTTTTTCCATCAGAATTTCTATGTTAGCGGCAAGGGATTTGCTCATAGTTTCATTGCTCTTGGGTAAGTGGGGGCTGAGGTGGATAGAGCGGGTTGGATCATATCATAGAAAAAATAAGAAAAAAACAAGTTGACAAAAAATAATTATATGAACAAAATAGAAAAAATAAGAAATTTAAAGAAATATTGCGAAATTTTTGAAGCTGTTATTCTTTGTACATCGGGAGACAGTGGGGGTAGATTTTAACTAACCAGCAGGAAAATACCAGCGATAGCATGAGTATTTTATTTTAAACACGGTAATTGCTAAACATAAGGAAATACGATGTTAATTTTGAGCAGAAGAATGTATGAGGTGATAAGGATTGCCGATGACATACAGGTGATCCTTTTGGGGGTGTGCGGCCAATCCGCTCGTATTGGCATTCAGGCCCCCGATTATGTCAGTATTTATCGAGAAGAAGTCTATCAGCGTATAAAGAAAGAGGGTTTAAGAAAAGCAGATCAAGAACGGGGACTGATCGAGCTTCCATAAAATCTCTGACTTATAGAAGTTACGCATTGACAGTCTCAGAATATCGTGAATTCATGTGTTTCATGTTTGGCATAAATGATTTAATAAATTCAATAATCACCTGATTAAATAAATCACGCTGAAATTGCTAACAATTCGTAATCATTTCCGTTGCACGCATCTGCTGAGGTATTGGACGCATAAATTTTTCATATGGCGTTAGGTCTCACCTTGGGTTATAAGCGCTGCTCTTAATACATAGAATTTCGTATTGGGAACAGGATCCCATTGCCAACGAAACGATCCTATCGGCGGGTGGCGCTTCGCTCCTGCAGTTTCCCTTCAATACCACGACCTAACTGGGTCACTGATATCTTTTTGATTAGAAATGCTGCTGACACCAACAAGTACAATGTCGCTAAGTACTTTTGATACATGACAACTGATAGCAGTTTATGTAAAAATTCCTTGGCATGTATGTTTTCAGGGATCTAAAGGAAGCTATATAAAACTATACATGTCTATGACTTAATTCATATTTTTAACAATTTACGCGTCGATATTTCAAGCAACCCCCTGTGATCGCCCTCTTAAGTTGGCTCAAAACGTAGGAAATAAAGTTAAAAACCATACGAATACTATTAAGGTACACAACCAAGCAGGACAGGCACTTCGGGCTTGCCTCTACGAATGCCTCGCTTAGTTTGGTGAAGAGTTGCCCTAGCTTAAGTTAATGTATAAACCTATTGGAGAACAACCATGCTAGAAGCCTTTCGGAATAAATTTCTCAAAAAAAATGAAAGCATCGCTTCAACGACATCAACCAGCAGCAGCGATAAAACAACATCAGCTCGGTTAGAAGAAAAATCCCGCCACCCAGCTACACTCAAGGCAGAGGATATAGTTAAATTTGAGGAATATAAAAAAGCCGCTGAACAGGGACATACAAATGCACAATTTCGTTTAGGCCATTGCTATGAATATGGCATTGGAGTGGCAAAAAATAATGAGGAAGCGGTGAGCTGGTATAGAAAGGCCGCTGAACAGGGAAATGCATTTGCACAGCATTATTTAGGAATTTGCTACGAAGAAGGTGTTGGAGTTGCAAAAGACGAGAAGGAAGCGGCGAGTTGGTATAGAAAAGCCGCTGAACAGGGAGATGCAGTTGTACAGCGTAATTTAGGCCGTTGCTATGAATATGGCATTGGAGTGGCAAAAAATAATGAGGAAGCGGTGAGCTGGTATAGAAAGGCCGCTGAACAGGGAAATGCATTTGCACAGCATTATTTAGGAATTTGCTACGAAGAAGGTGTTGGAGTTGCAAAAGACGAGAAGGAAGCGGCGAGTTGGTATAGAAAAGCCGCTGAACAGGGA
>FTIX01000300.1_pt12 | contig 18209 bp, 14 predicted proteins | sample 1658561 | NCBI WGS metagenome assembly FTIX01 (sample SAMEA3914836, study PRJEB12502) | metagenome | biome: forest; material: soil | place: Canada | collected 2011-07-03 | depth 0.3 m | reverse complement strand
ATCTCTTTGTCGCATTTCCAGTTTTGATGGCATACACCGTAGGAACCTTAGCGTTTGCTCCCCTAGTGTTAGCCGTGTCCCTTGTTCCCCTTTGCTGCTGTGACCCAACAGTGTTTAAACAGGGTCTGCAAGAATTCGTAGCACTCATCGCATTTCCTTTGTTAGCGGCGGGGCATCTATTGATAGGTAAACTACCCCCAACAAATCCAACAAATCCCTTCCTTAATCATTGGTCACCTATGCAGATTACGAACAGATTGGAGAGTCTGCTGCATGGATTTGAAGGACATGCTGGGTATCGACTTGTGAAAATGTATTTGGAGAGCGAACAGAAGATGGGCCACTCTTCTTCCCTAGCTTTCATACTAAAATCACTTCTAGAGCATCAAAAAGATGGTTATAACTGGTGCAGTGCGCGCATTCATTCCACCTGGAAGCTCTATCCGGTCTATAGAGCATTAAGCCCTCTGATCATGCAGTTGACCCCGCAAGAATATATGGAACTCTTTTCGACGGCTCTCTGGCGTAGAGACCTTCCCACGTGTGCTCTTCTGTGGACATTAGACGCCGAGATGCTTTCACAAAAAGGTCTCCGTGACACCTCTGTAGCTATCCGAAAAGATCTGCTCACGATGGGCAAAAAATGTGAGCAGTTGGGTGTTCCTTCTGGTCAAGAGGCAGAGATTTCGGCTGAACAGGGGATGGAGGAGGATCTAAGGAGACTCATTGGAAATGAAACAATTTTCAAGATCATTTTGCTCCGCTTGCCACGCATGATGTTGGAGGTCAGCGGCTCTTCTGCTCCATTACCCCCTTTTGAATCGTTAGATCGGAATGAACTCCTTGAGCGACTTGAACAGCAACCAGCTTTAAAAAAGGTTCTAGTATACCACCTGATTATGTTGGGTCAAACTATAAAAAAAGTAAATTCCAAGCTCTCGGGAGATGCAGGAACCGCTCTGCAGAAGCTCATCCTTGCCTCTACTCCACTTCCAACTGATGTTGCAAATATTGTCACGGAATATCTAACTCTTTTTAATACACCCATCAAATTGAATTACTCCAATCCTGCCAAGATCGAGCCATCGATGGATGCGAAAGCAGGGAGGGAGAGCTTAGATGGAGATGACTCTCTTATCTTTAAGCTTGTTCCAAGATGCGACAATAGTTTGTTAAAAATTGAATGTGTAATGAAAGATAGAATTTATAGATGGCATGTGGGTGGATCTCGAGGTGCTGCATGTGCTGGGGCTATTGCGATAGGGGTCTATGGTTTGATAGAGGCGTTTCTCGTGCGCCCAATCGGACTTTGCACCATTTTACTCATTGCGACAGCTGAAAAAATTCTTCGAATCGCTTTGAATCTCTTTAAGTTTTGTTTTTTCGTAGATTTTACGCGTGCGTGTATGAAAAAAATATTAATGGATTTGGCGATGTTAATTGGAGGAAATGCTTTCTTTATGTTTGGCAGCATGCTAGTCGGTTTGATTATGGCAGAAGGTGCCGTAAGGCGAGCGGTGGATACTTATATTCACTGCCTCTACATGGATCAAAAGCGAAAATGAAGACGCCACTTTGGCTACAAGTTCAATGCGATTTTCCTTTAGGTAGGATGATCCATAAATTTGAAGATTTATCTGCCGCATGGGAAGAAATAGGAGGACGGACTCTTTCACAGAGGGTTGCTGTTTGTGCCTTACGACTTTTTGTCATTTTTCCGTTGTTAATGATCTCTACGGCAGCATCCCTAATCGCATCGACTCTTTGGTTATTTCCAGCTGTTATCGCCATTCCCTTTACAGGAGGAGTCTTCTTCAAAGAAGTAGTGTGTGAAATCATTGCTTTGATTGTGTTTCCTATATTGACTTTAAGCAGCATGGCAGTCGGTAAGCTACCTCCTGCAAATCGTATTTCCCCACCCCATCACAATCATATTCGGATCTGTGAATCCTTGAAGAATTCTGAAGGGCATTTGGCATGCGAATTGACAAAAGAGTATTTTGAGGAGCGGCAAGAAGAGGGGCAAGGTAGTGAGGCAGTATTTAACGCAATCATAAACATGACGCATACCGGTTCTTCTTGGGAACACTATCCGGCTTATAGAGCGTTGCGGCCCTTTGCGATGCAGTTGACTTCAGAAAAATTCAACGAGCTCCTTTTTGAATCATTGAGGAAAAGATCTCTCTCTCTGAGCACTCTATTGTTGACTCTGAGAGAAAATATATATTTTGACGAGAGAATTAGAAAAACACAGGATGATTTGCGCGTCATTTGTGAGCGATGCAATCAACTGATAGAAAGCCATCCAAATGTCCCAATTTCTAATCTGATTTTGGAAAATCTAGAGCTATTTTTTAACAATGAAACCCTTTTCAAGTTAATTTCTAGATGGCTGCCAATGTTTACACGGCTAACGGTGAGAAATCAAATAGATGTTAATGAGTCCTTACTGCTATTCCCTCGGGGACACAGATATAGTTCGAGTGAGTTGTTTGAAAAACTTAAAGAAAGGCCCTCACTTAAGGAGTTGCTGTCCAAAGAGTTAGCAGAAATTTACACAATAATCCAAGAGATCAATGTTAAGTTTCCAAGGACAGAGGGCAAACCCATAAAAGAGGTGATGCTCGCCTCTACGACGTTTCCATCTGTGCTGATTGATCTCATCGCAGCGTATGCCAATTTTTCTAAAACATCCATAAAAGTGAATCACTTGAATGACCTATCTGCTCTTGTCAAGGAGATGGCTGCATGGGATAGAAAGCGCGATAGATGGGGGGAGCCATGGGACTGTCTGTATCCCTATGAGAAGTGTGCGGCAAAGCTTGGACAATCAATAAAAACGCGCATCTATTTATGGCACCTTAACGGTTCTAAAATGGCTGCATCTGTGGGGGCATTTTTAGTAGGAGCATATGTTCTAGCGGAACGATTTGTTGTACGTCCAATCGTGATCTGCGGAAATTTGTTAATCGCGCTTGCTGCAAGAACTGTCTTGCTCTTTTCGAGTCTGTGTTTGTTCTGTGGTGACGGAAACTTTCACGGACGTGAATTTGCAGAGAATTTGTTTTTTTTGTTGGTAGGTGAAGTTGGCATGGCAGTTTATCGGCTAGGAGAAACCCTATTCCTTCCAGAGCAAATCAGAGAAGCTGTAGATGATGCCGTGAATGTGTACACCCGCTGCGCCTATATGAGTCAAAAGCAAAAGTAAACCGACCTCTTGTGCTCTTTCTAACTTCTCTCTATAGTAAGCACAGACCTAATACGGTGATCAAGGTGATGATTGTTTGGATAGTCATTAGTAGTTTATTGTTCTCTGCCAAGCGGTTGCTGCGCTATCTTCACTACTTTCAGCTTGAGGAGTATGACAGCCGCCGTTTTTTCCAATGGATCTTCGCTTACAGAGCGTTCGATACGCGCGGCTTACTCGTGGCTTTCATTGCCCTTGTATCTGCATTCACAGGCATTCTTCCTGCTTTGGTAAGCTTCACTGCGGGGATCGCTTTATGGGCTATCGCTTTCGCAGAGCAAGACCCTCGGCGGATGGCTAAGGTCCGTTTAACAATGACCTCGCGTGCAAAACGGATCTACGGAACAGCGGCCGGTATTGCTTGCATTACGCAAATCGCAGGAACATGGATCTTACAGGAATCGCTTGTTTGGTTATGGGCTGGAGAGATTGCATTCTTCCAATTGACTCCGTTATTCCTCTTGATAGCTGCAATTTTACTGAAAAAACATGAGCAGCGGCATCAAACACTCTTTCTGAATGAAGCAAAAACAATTTTAGCAGAAGTCAATCCCTATATCATAGGAATCACGGGAAGTTATGGAAAAAGCAGTACGAAGCACGTGCTCGGGAAAATTTTACAAGTCACAGTAGGCCCCACGTTCTGGACTGCAAAAAGCATCAATACGCTCATGGGGATTACACGGGAAATTCGTCTCAACCTTAAGAAAGGCACAGAATACGCGTTGATTGAAATGGGAGCTTATGGCGCAGGGTCTATCCAACGCCTTTGCCAACTCACTCCTCCTCAAGCTGCGATTATTACAAGCATAGGGATTGCTCACTTAGAGCGGTTTGGATCGGAAGAACAGGTGCGCATCGCCAAGATGGAGTTGGCGCAAAGCGTTCCCGACACAGGGATTCTGGTTTGCAATGGAGATAGTCCTGGAGCACGGCAAATTGCCTTTGAAAACCGCAAGAAGACAACTCTATTGTATGGACTCAATGAAGACGCTGCGTTAGATGCGTGGATGACGGAAATCGAAACCAAAGAAAATGGAAGTTATTTTCAGATCCATTGGCGAGGAAATATCTATCCAGGATTTACCCCACTCTTAGGGAAAACAGCTCTTTCCAATGTACTGGGAGCTTTTACACTGGCATGCGCTCTTGGAGGTGATCCAGAGTACGTGGTCGCTGTTCTCTACACTTTAGAACCCATGAAGAATCGCTTGGAAGTCAAAAAAGAAAAAGGAATTACCTACCTTCAAGATGCCTATAATTCCAATCCGGCGGGTTTTGAATCGGCTCTGCACCTTTTAAAGGCCTTGCCAGGCAAACGGCGCATTTTAATGACTCCTGGAATGATCGAACTCGGAGAGCAGCAGATGGCTAAAAATCAGGAATTAGGGTCTTTAGCGGGAACGATTTGCGATCACGCACTCATTGTAGGAGACAGAAATCGCGTTCCTTTGGAAAAGGGAATGCGCGCTGGAGGCATGAACTCCAAGCAGTTGTTATTTTGCTCAACGCGAGAGGAGGCATTTGCGCAGCTGCGCCAACTGGCTCAAGAAGGGGATTTGGTCCTTATTGAAAACGATCTAACGGATTTATATGATGCTCCCGCACGCTTCTAAAATTCCAATTGCCGTTCTTTACGGAGGCCGGTCTGCCGAACATGAGATTTCCATTCTCACAGCGTTGCAGGCAATTGAGGCAATCGATCCCATTCAGTATATAGTCATTCCGGTATATGTTGCCCTATCTGGAAAATGGTTTACAGGGAAAAAACTGTTAGAAAAATCGTGTTACCGCTCCTTTGAGAAACAGCAGCATCTTTTGCAAGAAGTCTGTTTACTTCCTAATCCGACGATTCAAGGACTGCTCTTGTGTAAAGATGGGTATCCTACCCAGGAAAAAATTGCCATCAGCGCCTGTTTTCTTGCATTTCATGGACAGCAAGGAGAGGATGGATGTATTCAAGGGCTTCTTGAGCTTGCCGAACTGCCTTACACAGGGTGTGGAGTCACAACCTCTGCAGTGGCAATGCATAAGCAGTATTGCAAAGCTTTGTTGCACCAGCAAGGGATTCCTGTATTGCCGGGCACGCTTGTGACAAAGGCAGAGACCTTGCAAAGTCTCTCTGAGACATGTAAACGGATCTTGCGCGTTCCAGAACTTTCCCAGTTTCCTCTGTTTGTCAAACCTTGCAGCTTGGGCTCAAGTATTGGAATAGGAGTGGCTAGGAATGAGCCGACTTTGAAAGCAGCGTTGGCAAATGTCTTTCAATATGAAGACACGGCTATTGTAGAACCTTATGTTCAAGAGTTAATCGAGATTAACATCTCTGTGCTGGATGGAGATCCTCCTATTGCATCTGTCGTTGAAATTCCCATTGCGTCAGCAGGAGTAGGGGCTCTTTCCTATGAGGATAAGTATCTCAGAGGAGACAAAACAGGAGGGGGCATGGCGAATCTCTCGAGGATCATTAATCCAATAGAATTATCGGACGAAATAAAACAAGCGGTCACTCAACATGCTCTCCATGCCTTTACCTTTTTAAGATGTTCGGGAGTGGTACGCTTTGACTTCATGTGGGATAAACCGGCGAGGCGACTCTATTTTAATGAATTGAATCCAATTCCGGGATCGCTGGCATTTTACCTATGGGAAGCTTCTTCTCCGCCTCTGCTCTACACAGAAATCATTAATCGACTCCTAGTCCGGGCAAGAACAATACGAGGGAAAAAACTTTCCTTCCAGAGAGATGTAGAGCTTAAAGAGTCTTTGTTCGGCTAGCTTCATATTCGAGAGCTGCTTTCATGTAGTCTATGGCTTCTATGAGTTGTTTTTCCAGCTCTCTGTACGGAGAGTAATATGTGTGATTGCAGCGGAGAAAATGGCCAAGTACGAGGTGATTAAAATAGTTATTGCAGATTTGTAATCCTGAAATTTCCATAAACCATCCTAACTGTATATAGGTAATGTGCATAAATTGTAACATGCTAAACAAATTTCTTCACATCACCTGTTCTTACTTTTATGACTAGGTTGCAAATCCACAAGCCAAAGTTTTGAATAAAACTGAATTTTCCTAGCGGAAAACTCGCGGATCGCGTTAGCTTGTTGATTAGAACCTATCTTCACACCTCGATCGGATGCTTTGCTAAGCTTAATAAGGACAATCCCGTGAAACCATTTCCTAAGAAGATTTTTGGAACAGATGGGGTGCGTGGAAGAGCTAACCATTCCCCTATGACTGTTGAAATTGCGCTGGCTCTTGGACGGGCTGCAGGCAAACTTTTTCGCTCCCACTTCGGGAAGCATCGCGTTGTCATTGGAAAGGATACGCGCCTTTCCTGTTACATGTTTGAAAATGCCCTCATCTCTGGACTTTGCTCGATGGGCGTCGATACGTTGATGTTGGGTCCTTTTCCGACCCCAGGTGTGGCGTTTATCACGCGCGCTTATCGAGCAGATGCAGGAATTGTGATTTCAGCTTCACATAATCCTTATCACGATAATGGAATCAAGTTTTTCTCCTCTGAGGGATTTAAGCTACCAGACTCTTGGGAAGCAGAAATGGAAGCCATGATTGCTAAAGGAGATTTTGATCAAGATCTTCCTTTAGACGAAGATATAGGCAAAAACACCAAAATCCATGATGCCGATGGACGCTATATTGAATTTGTCAAAGCTACTTTTCCACGGCGCCTATCCCTGAAAGGCATGAAAGTTGTATTAGATTGCGCGAATGGAGCAGGCTACAAGGTGGCTCCTCTTGTATTTAGAGAGTTAGACGCAGAGGTATTTGTCTATGGGAATGCTCCGAATGGATTAAATATTAACGAACAGTCGGGTTCTTTGCATCCAGAGTTAGTGCAAAAGGCGGTCATCGATCATCATGCCGATGTGGGGATTGCTTTAGATGGAGATGCTGATCGCGTGATTATGGTGGATGAAAATGCCCAGATTGTAGATGGAGACATCATTTTAGCTATTTGCGCGCGCGACATGAAAAAACAGGGAAGTTTACGAAACAACCGTGTGGTAGCAACTGTCATGAGTAATTTCGGCTTTTTCAAGGCAATGGAAGGACTTGGAATTGAAACAATTAAAGCGCAAGTGGGCGATCGCTATGTCGTTCAAGAAATGCTCCAGCATGACGCCAATTTGGGAGGAGAGCAAAGCGGTCACTTAATCTTTTTGGACCAAAACACCACAGGTGATGGTCTTGTCTCTGCACTTCAGGTATTGCGAATCATGATGGAAACAGACACTAAGTTATCAGACTTAGCTTCGTTGGTAAAACGTTATCCCCAAGCATGCATCAATGTGCGCGTTCCAAAAAAGCCTCCTCTGGAGTCTCTCAAAAACACATCGGAAGCGATCCGAGACGTAGAGCAACAACTTGCCGATAGCGGGCGAGTGTTAGTACGCTATTCGGGAACCGAAAATATTTGCCGCGTCATGGTCGAAGGTCCCAAACAGAAACAGGTACAGCAGATGGCGAAAGCAATTGCAAGTGTACTGCAGAATGAAATTGCGTGAGGAGAGAAAGGATAATGTGCGGGATTTTTGGCTATATTGGTCTTAAAAATGCAGTCAATGTAACGTTAGCCGGGTTGAAAAAGCTGGAGTACCGAGGGTATGATTCCGCTGGAATTGCCACCCTGCAAGATCAAGAGATTTTGTTTTGCAAAGAAGTAGGCAAGTTGGCCGTTCTAGAACGCGCCATCCGTGCAAAAGGATGGAATACCCATATTGCCATTGGCCATACACGTTGGGCGACTCATGGCATCCCCTCCGCAATCAACGCACATCCGCAGTTTGATTCAGACTATACAGTTGCCATCATTCACAATGGCATTTTTGAGAATCAGGCTGTGTTACGCAAATCTTTACTGGCAAAAGGAGCGGTGTTTATTTCAGATACCGATACGGAAGTGGTAGCACATCTGATCGCGGATCACTATGACGGTGACTTATATGCCGCTGTTTGCGAGATAGTTCCTCTATTGGAGGGAGCCTTTGCTTTCGTCGCTCTCCATCGCGATCATCCTGATCAGTTAATTGCAGTTTCCAACTACGCTCCTCTCGTCATTGGACTTGGAGACCAAGAAACATTTGTATCTTCCGACATCCATGCATTTGCCATGCATACCAAACGTGTCCTTTTTTTGGACCATGGAGAAATTGCAAGATTATCTGCAGGAGAAGCTAAAATATTCAATAAAGCAGGGGAAGAGGTAAGAAAAAGCGCTGTCACTATGGAGATCCATTCGGAAGAGCTGACCAAAGGGGGTTTTGAACACTATACTCTTAAAGAGATCTACCAGCAGCCTCAAGCGCTTCAAGATACATTGGCTCATCGACTTCTTGAAGAATACGGATCTGCTCAGTTCGGAGCAGCCTTTGATGTCAGCGAATTTGTAGGGATTGAGAGAATCTTGATTCTTGGATGCGGCTCTTCTTGGCATGCAGGACTTCTAGGGGGGTACATGCTGGAAGATCGCGCACGAATTCCTGTGCAGGTAGAGGTTGCTTCTGAGTTCAGGTATAAGAATCCCATTGTTCCCCAAGGAACGTTTGTTATTGCTTTAAGCCAGTCTGGAGAGACTGCAGATACTCTAGCTGCAATTCGGGAAGTTAAAGCAAAGGGAAGTAAGGTTGTTGCAATTTGTAATGTTCCAGGCTCCACAATGGCAAGAGAAAGTAATGCTGTCATTTTGCAGCATGCAGGCACCGAAGTAGGCGTTTGTTCGACAAAGGCTTTTACGAGCCAAGTCGTTATCCTTGCATTGTTGACGCTTTTGATGGCACGTACACACCATATGAGCAAACAAGAAGGTCAGGAATGGATCCGCGCACTTCGACAGCTTCCTGGGGAGGTGCAAATTGTACTGGATCAAGCTCCTCTCATCGAGAAGATTGCCAAAAAATATGCAAAATATGATAACGCATTCTTTATCGGCAGGCGCTACATGTTTCCTACTAGCCTTGAGGGAGCTCTTAAACTCAAAGAAATTTCTTACGTCAATGCAAGCGGCTATCCTGCTGGCGAATTAAAGCATGGACCTCTTGCATTATTGAGCGAAAACTGTCCTGTGATCGCCTTCTGCGGAAATAAAGCAACGTTTCACAAAATGCAAAGCAACTTGACAGAGGCAGCAGCTAGAGGATCGCCATTACTAGCGATTGCAGAAATTGGTCAAGAAGTAGAACATCTTACCGATGATGTCATATGGGTTCCCCCCACTCTGGATGAGTTAGCTGCGGTTCCTGCAGTGGTTGCAGCTCAACTCTTTGCTTATTATGTGGCTAAACAGCGAGGCACCGATATTGACAAACCGCGCAACCTAGCCAAATCGGTAACGGTAGAATAAAAGGGCAAGAAGAAGGAACGGACTAAAAAGACGTAGAGAGAGGAGCACAGCAACCCTTTATCTCCTTCTCCTTGTTCTTTATATTCTTTTTTTCGCGATCGAGGTGTGAAACAGACTCTTAATCCATTCTCCAAATCGCAATAGGAAAACACAGACTAAATTATTCTTCTCTGAAATACAAATGTTTCGATTGCACTTTTAAAAAAAATAAATCAACATCTTGACAAATTAGATAAGATTTATTACAATGAACAGAGATTTGTTTTCTAATTTATTGTTTAGATGCGTTTAGAAGGAGTGTGATGGAAGTTTTACCCAATATAGCCGAGGGATGCAATATCTTTGAAGGGCGGATTCTAGGAAATGGAGGGCGTATTCCCATTTTGGGAAGGGCGATAGCAGCGATCAAAATCCCTTTTGGGGTTATTGTTTTAACCACGACGATTGCTATCTTTATTTTTGGCGCTCCAATTGCTTGCTGTAAAGGAAAGTACCGTTTATTTTCGCTATATGCCAGCCATTATGCTGAGCAAGGGCTGCGGAGCATTTTTGGTGGGATGATTGAAGCAATTCCTATCATTGGTCTCTTTATAAGTTTTTGCCGCTTTTCCAATCAGGCGAAAAAGAACTCACCTGTACCGGGAATGTTCTGTCCATTTCGCCACAGCGTTCGTGTTTGTCCCAGCCACGGACTAAGTATGCATTTACGCGTAAAAAGTGTGCAGGAATAATGCAGATCCCGCTATTTCTTCAACCCTCCTGTGAAGTTTCTGGGCAGATGATCAATCATTTCGAAGGAGCTTTTAAAGCCCACAAAGAAGTACATGGAGATACGCTATCCTATAAAGTTGGAGCCTATGCGGTTCGATTGTTTATCGTCCTTCCTCTCCTTTTGGCGGGATCCGCCACCCTATTAGCTACGGCCCCTATCGGTTTTTTTGTGTATGCAGGCCTTAGTATTAAGCAGCGGTCGACTGTGTGGCTGAAAGATTTTGTGAATGAAGTGGTCGCGCTGATCGTGTTTCCATTTCTTACTATCGGTTGCGTAGTTTTGGGGCAACTCCCCCAGGCGCATCGCTGTCACAGAGGATTGGGCGTGGGTTCCTTGTTTGATCGATTGGTAGACGATTTGCAGGATGGGACAGGAGAGGGCGCACTTCATCTTGCGAGAGAATGGATCGAAAGAGGTGGGTCTCCAGAAACCTTACTCAAACGCTTGGGGTCAACATGCTGTGATTACCTTTGGGGCTATTATCATTCTTTGCACAGGTTGACTCCGATTGCCATGAGGTTAACTCCAAAGCAATACGGAGAGATATTACTGTCAGCGCTGACGCAGCATTCATCCGTAGCTGCTTGGCTTTGGACGATAGAGCCGGCTTTACTTTCAAAAGGAAGTGTAGAGCTAGCCGAATGGGTAAATATAAGAGAAGATCTCCGGGATCTATTTGCAGGTGTTGTTTCACAATCAACTCTTCGCCTGGAGCATCTTGAAGATAAGCCAATCCTCTATAAATTATGTGCTGCCGTTCCCGCAAATGCAAATGCTGACATAACGGCAGCATTTGAAGGCAGACAACGAATGGAATTAACTTTCCTACATTGGTTGCAACAAGAAGGTTCTCCTGAGCACCGCGAAAAAGTGTTGATGCTTTTACAAAGAGTGTATAGTACGGTTAAGTCTATCCAGCAAGGACTACCGATTGTTGGCTCGCAGGAAGATCTCATTAACCAGATCGATCACCTACATCCATTCACAAGATTTCCATCGGATCTTGCTAAGCTGGTCGTCAGTTACTTGCCTCCAGTTGTGTCGATTAAAATCCATGCATACCCACAGATCTATCTTGGACGGTCACTCTTCTTAACCCTCTCTTCGTTGGGGGTTCACGATGTTGCATTTTCCTCTTCCATAGAAAGAAAATTAGCGGACAAGATATGTGGATCTTGTCTTAACAACTCCAAGGTGAAGGCGCTCTTGGGCGCATTAACGATAGCCTTATACACTTTATGTGAAAAATTTATCATACTCCCGATTGCAGCCTGCGTTGGAGCCGTCCTTTCCCTAGCATTTGCAGTAGGGGCTATTGGCTTTGGTTTGCTGATAGGTTCGCTAACTCGAAGTTCAGACATTCTTGGTGGCGGAATTCTCGTAGGTTTTGGAGCGCTTGGCATTGGCTTATTTGCAATGGGTGCTCTGCCTATTCATATGGCAGCTACCACTCTGCATCTCCAGCATGCGGTTAGAAGTGCAACGGCTGTTTATGCACGCTGTATGTATACGCACAACAGCTAGTAGGTTCTTTTGGTGACCCAAGGAAAACCTGCGAATACGCTGCAATTAAAAGCGGTCGCGAGCGACACGCGCTCCAAAGGGAAAAATTTAAAATTACATATTAGATTTTCAAAGAGCGCTAGCCGAAGCCTCATCGAGAATCCAAAGGGCAGGATGCTCTTTGGTCCCTACAGATTGAATTGGCAAGTCGTCGGGATGGTAAGCTTCCGTAAAGACGCGCTTGACAGTTTCTGCCTTCTCTTTTCCTAGGACATAGACAACCGACTGCTTAGCTGTATTGATGCATTCCATCGTGAAAGAAAGCCTCCAGACATTTTTATCCGGTAGAAAGTTGCTGATTACAAGCTGTCCGGGATTCGGGTGCAACCCATGGGTGTGTGGAAAGAGAGAAGCTGTATGTCCGTCATTCCCCATTCCCAGCATGACTAAATCAAATGCAGCCATTGGTACGTGGGATTGAATAACAGACTCATAATGCAACGCACTCATTTTTAGATCAGGGTTGGTATACATGGGGAAAATTTGTGCGTTCGGAACGGGAAGTTGAGAAAAGGCAGCATCCATTGCCATTCGATAGTTACTGTCCGAATGATCGAGAGGCACGCAGCGCTCATCACTCCAAAATAGCCAGCAGTGTTGCCATGGAATGGAAGATCGATAGGGCTCTTCCAAAAGCTTATGGAACAATGTCTTTGGGGTGCTCCCTCCTGAAAGAGCAATGCAAAATCGCCCATATTGCTTAACCGCTGCCTTGGCTAAATCGGCAAAGTGATGAAGGCAAAAAGTAAGGGTTGCGTCTAGAGGCCCCGGAATGATAAGGGTTCGTCTCTCATCGTATGAGTATATGCGTGGTGGACTGGTCATGCAGAGGTCTCAAATGTGAGAAGTGTTTCGAGCATAGACTTGTATTGTGGGGTAATGGATGAGTAAAATATTTCTTTTATATAAGGAAAGTCGGAACCGAGGCTTTGAAGAGGAAGAGTAAACGGAAGATCGCACGTATCGGGATTGGAGATGTAGACAACCACCTTAGATTGCGCTTGCATCGGCTTAAATTCAAAATGGTATTCTTCAACGCTTTCTAGTTCTATTTCAAAAACGGTTCCCGGGTGGTATAAAGGAAGGGGTTCTGAGATTAACGCAATGGTTACTTCGTGGATCCCATAGGTGAATTCCATGACTTGTTGTGAAGGATCTGATTCGTAGGTAGCGCCTTCCCATTTGAGACGGTTGGCAAGCCAAGCGACTAGATAAAGCGGTTGTCTGATTGCCTCTTCTGGTAATAGCTTGGCACTATTGTAATGAATCCGCAGGTTCCTTGCGTTTTGGAGTTGTCTTAAATAAGGTGAATTGTCAAAAACCTGATGGAAAAGTGCACGCCAACCACTACACCATAGCCACTCAAGATCCATCAATTCCAAGTTCGGATACTTGTTTAGCAGCTCCAGGATATTCCTTACGGGCGCATGAGTAAAAATAAGTCTGCTAGCTGCCTCAGCAAGATAAGGAAAAAGGAAAGCTTCAGTAAAAGGATCCTCTCCCCACAATAGATAGATAGGAAGATCTGGAATCAGATAGGAGAGAATGAGAAAGGGAATCCTTTGTAAATGAGAAGGCGGGACGGTTAGCCGAATCTGATCGCATGCAATTCCTGCATTTGCTTGTCCAATCGTTTCTGTCGCAACACTTGCTTGAATCTCTGTAAGAGTGGCATCTGTTTGGATGAAAATAAGACGACAAGGGAAGTAGCGCAGGACATGTTGAACAATTTCTTTTATACAGGGAATCCGAGCAGGATCTTGGACATAAACCACGAGATTGAACAAAGAAGCTCGTATTCGATTGAGTGTTTTCTGCTCTTCCCAAAGCTGTTCAAGAACCTTTTCGATCTCTGGAAGGGGAACAGCTGTTCTCTCACTCATCATTGCTCTCTCGTTACAGATTCTTAAATCCAGCGCCATTTTCTACCTGTTCGCGCCAGAAGCTTGTCTGCTTCTTCTGGACCCCAAGAGCCTGCTGCATAATTTGGAAAGATAGGAGAAGAACGGCTCCAGAAATCCAATACGGGGGTCAGAAGCTTCCAAGAAGCTAGAACTTCGTCTGCCCTAGCAAAAAGGGTGCTATCTCCAATCATACAATCACAGAGAAGTCTTTCATAGGCTTCAGGTGGAGAAAGCCCAAAGTAAGAGCCGTAGCGAAAGTCCATTTTAACGGGTTGGATGGGACCGTTGATGCCAGGGACTTTGCAATTCATTTTTAAAGCGATCCCTTCGTCCGGCTGGATGCGAATCACCAAAACATTGGGGGCAATATGTTTGCCTGATTGGAAAAGGCAAGGTGGTGGCTCTTTAAAAACAATCGCGATCTCTGTCGAACGTTTCGGCAATCGTTTGCCAGCTCTTAGGTAGAAAGGAACTCCCGCCCATCTCCAGCTATCGATTGCCAACTCCAAAGCGACATACGTTTCTACATTAGAGTCTGGAGGGACATTTGCTTCCTGTCGATAGGCGCATACAGGAGTCCCGTTAATGAAACCCTCTCCATACTGGCCACGGACTGCGAACTCGCGACACTGTTCTTGGGGAATTGGGCGAATAGACTCCATGACCTTTACTTTTTCACTGTGAATAGCAGGCGCGGTCAAATGAGCGGGAGGTTCCATCGCAACAATCGAAAGAAGTTGCATCATGTGGTTTTGCACAATATCGCGAAGCATCCCCGCCTCTTCGAAGAAATGGCCCCGCGTTCCAATTCCGATCTCTTCACTGACGGTGATTTGTACGTGATCGATGTGATGGTTATTCCATATCGATTCAAAGATAGGATTGCAAAATCGAAATACAAGGAGATTTTGAACCGTCTCTTTTCCTAGATAATGATCAATCCGATAAATTTGACTTTCATCTAGATACTGGGAAATAAGACGCTGTAAATCTTGTGCCGAGGCAAGGTCGTGGCCAAACGGCTTTTCAATGATCACTTTGGACCATTTGCTGTGATCTGTAGGGGAATAAATGAGACCGTGTTGAGATAGTTTTTGAATAATGAGAGGAAAAAAACTAGGTTGCGTCGATAGATAGAAGATGCGGTTACCTTTTGTCCCGAGCTTATGGTCCAGTTCTTGCAAAAGCTGGCCTAGCGCCTCATATCCAGCGTCATCGTGAAATTCAGAGCGGTGATAGAAAATCTGTTCTTTAAATGCGCCCCAAAGCTTTTCATCTGCTGGTTTTACACGTGAATAAGTATTAATCGCTTGATGCATTTCTTCACGGAAAATTTCGTGAGTTTTTTCCCGGCGGGCAAAACCGACGCAAGCAAAATGAGCAGGTAGCTGACCATCACGGCTTAGATTGTAGAGTGCAGGGACCAGCTTGCGGCCTGTAAGATCACCCGTGGCACCAAAGATCACCATGATACAGGGAGGTGCTGCTTTGTTTCCTGCAGTCGATTCTTCAAGGGATTGTGAGGATATAGTTGTCATGAGTGGTATATTACTGTGCTCTGTACAAAAGTTTTAACGGGTAATTTTAATACGAAAGCTCCCGCGGCTGAAAGGTATCAAAAGGGCCTGTATTAAGTCAATACAGGCCCTTTAACAAACTTAAGAACCTGTCTTCACACCTCAATCGGATGATTTGTGTGCTAAATTTTGCTCCAAAGCATCCTGATCACGGTGTGAAGATAGGTTCCAAGAGAAGAGGTGTGACCAGTTCAGTCTTCCAAAGAGAATTTCCATTCCTGAGCGGGGACGTTGTGAAAGCGAAACAGTTTTGACTCCCGGAAGCCCTTCTCGAGTTTGTGTTGTGAAAAGTAGGGAAGGTGGCGGAGGCATACCAATATCACCCGACCGTACCATCTTCTCAGAATCTCTGGATCGGGATGGTTCCAATGGGACAAAAGTGAGGTCAAGCGGACGCTGCTTGCTTGCATAAGCAATGAAGGCCTTTCTCTGCTTATACTGAGAGTAGTCTCTACTAAAAATATAAATATTTCCTAGGATTGGAATAAGCAAGATAACGCAACGAAAGAGCGGGCGTTCTCGAATGAAAGACCAATACCGGTTCTTAGGACAGCCGATGCATTTATCTAGAATACACTTGAGGAATAAGCCTTGGAGTATGAAAGATATGTTTGATAATGTGCTTACAATTGGAATATAGTCACAAACTCTATTAATTTCGATAATGGGAATGGAGTTAATAGGCATCTAACATCTTTTTTTCCAAAAATTATACGTGAAGTATTAGTTGTTTTAAAGAAGAAAAAAAGGGTCACTTGCAAATAGGTAGTGAGCATGTAGTGCTATCTATGAGCGTATTCCCTAAAAACTGTTATGCTCTTTTACTTAAAAAGGGCGATGAAATCGATCACGGAATGTTCACTTTCCCAGCCAAGCAGAGCAACTTGTGTATTTGCAGGAAAATTACATGCATAAACTCGATAGGTATAACCAAGATCAAAGCGGCCATAACATTCCGTCGCCCAAGAATAGCGAAGCTCCAAATCAACAGAGCGATGTTTAATCGGCCCATACCCGTGGAAATGAGTAGGGGGAAGTTTTAAAGATTCTTGCCCAAATCCGACTAATGTGTGAATTGAAGCTTGAATTTTATGTTGGTCGAACCAATTTTTCTCTACAGCTAAGTCAAGCCGCATCCAGGCAGATCCCTTGTCAGCCACTCCAAAGGCAACCATTCCCCATGTATGGGTTTCCCAAAACTGCTTATAAGGGAATTCGTTGCCAGCGGAAAGATAAAGTTCTACCTCACATTTGCCGTGATGAAATGAGCTCGGGTCGTTCACACTCTGCCCAAAAGCTTGGATATAAGTGGCCCCTAAAACTAGGCTCAAAGGATCGACAGCAGCCAGATCACTCAAGAGTTGATAACGTGCATTTAGTCGAACACTATCGAGACAAGCCTTCTGTTTCCTTGTGTTTGCAAAATCAAATTCCAATTCTCCTGAAATTCCAAAAGCCGTCAAGGAGCCACTGAGTGTAAAAAATTGATCTTGTCCTGAACGGTTGTGGAAATAGGATGAGGATGTGCTATTGAATTTAGGGTAATATTGATACAAAAAAGTAGGGCGGACATACAAAGCAAAATCACGGTCAAACCAAGGGGAATGCTCCAAGCTAACAACGAGAGGAGTGTGCAATAGTAAAAGACAGAGAAACTGCCAAAAATACATCATCCTAAAAGCCCTCTGAGACTCAACATACGTTCAGCCTCAATAGCAGCCATGCAGCCCGAGCCTGCCGCTGTGACTGCCTGCCGATAGACATGATCCTGCACATCTCCGGCAGCGAATACAAGTTCTACGTTTGTTTCAGAAGTTCCAGGCTTAACTTTCACATATCCATTATCATGAAGGGCAATTTGTCCTTTTAGAAATGCTGTATTAGGAATATGTCCGACGGCAAAAAACACACCTCCTGCCTCCCGCTTTTCCTGCTTCCCGCTTTTATGGTTGAGGGTCGTGACCTGGCGGACTACCTGATCGCCTTCGATAGAAATAATTTCACTATCCCACAATACTTCAATTTTTGGATGGTTGAGTACGCGCTCCTGCATAATTTTCGAAGCCCTTAAGGCATCGCGGCGATGCACGATATAAACTTTACTTCCAAACTTAGTGAGATAGAGCGATTCCTCCATGGCGGAATCTCCGCCTCCAATCACATATAAGTCTTTATTGCGGAAAATAGGCATAGCTCCATCGCACACTGCACAGGCAGTCACTCCTTTTTGCCAGAATCCTCCTTCTCCTTCGCCTGCTCCTGCGATATCTAGTCGTTTTGCAGTGGCTCCAGTGGCAATAATCACAGAATCAGCTAAGACCGAGCGTGTATGCCCCTTAATGAAATAGGGGTATTTTGAGAAATCGACTTCATTGACATCTTCTGTTAAAATTTGTGTGCCAAAGCGCTGCGCTTGTTTTCGGAAAGACTCCATTAAAGAAGGCCCAGAAATCCCCTCAGGAAACCCTGGATAATTTTCCACATCGGTTGTGGTCATGAGTTGACCACCCGCTACGCCCGAAAAAAAACCCTCGTAAAGAAGGGGGGATAGGTTTGCCCGTGAGGCATAAATAGCAGCCGTGTAGCCAGCTGGACCAGATCCTATGACAACAACTTTTATACGTTCCATATTTGCTCACTTTGAGTTTTTCCCTATTGTAGCAGGTTGTCAAAAGGACGTAAAGGAGAGGGAAAAATTCTCGGCGCTAGAGAACGCTGAGAAAACGCGAAGAGAACTAAGTAAAAGATGCAGTTTTTCTTTCTTCCTTTGCGCCTTTGCGT
>FTIX01000876.1_pt1 | contig 18382 bp, 12 predicted proteins | sample 1658561 | NCBI WGS metagenome assembly FTIX01 (sample SAMEA3914836, study PRJEB12502) | metagenome | biome: forest; material: soil | place: Canada | collected 2011-07-03 | depth 0.3 m | reverse complement strand
TTAAAAGAAATCAGCGGCCAAGTAGAAAAGCGTCTGTCTGAGGGCTTTGAAAAAACCACGGCTACCTTCACGGATGTGATCAAACGTCTGGCTTTGATCGATGAAGCTCAAAAGAAAATCACTGAGCTCTCCACTAACGTAGTCAGCCTCCAGGAAATATTAGCCGATAGAAAATCGCGGGGCGCTTTTGGCGAAGTACAATTAACCGCTTTGATCCGCAATGTCATGCCAGAACAAAGTTTTATTTTTCAACATACTTTATCGAACGGCAAACGGGCGGATTGTATTTTAAAATTGCCAGAACCCACCGGCAATATAGTGATCGATGCAAAATTCCCATTAGAAAGTTATCGCCAATTAATGGATGGAGACCTGAGCGACCATGAACGTAAAGCGCTTGAGCAGACCTTCCGTAAAGACATCCGCAAACATGTCCAGGATATTGCTGAACGTTATATTATCGCTAATGAAACTTCCGATGGCGCCATGATGTTTATTCCCGCTGAAGCCATTTTTGCTGAAATTCATGCCCACTATCCTGATTTAGTCGAAATGGCTCAAAAAGCACGGGTGTGGATGGTATCACCCACGACGATGGTCGCTATCTTAACCACGGCCAGAGCAGTGCTAAAAGATGCCGCTACACGCAAGCAAGTGCATATTATTCAGGAACATCTGGTTGCTCTCAGTAAGGATTTCCAACGCTTTCAAAGCCGTATGAATAACCTGGCCAAACATATTGAGCAGGCGCATAAGGATGCGGAAGAGGTGCATGTTTCTTCGAGAAAGATCAGCAGTAGATTTAGCCGCATAGAAAAAGTTGAGCTGGATGAAGGAGAAAAAACCGAACTCATAGCAGAAATAGTCGATGAGGAATGAGGGGTGATGCTAGCCCATCAAGCGGGGACCCAGTACTCAACTTTCACTATGTGAGGTCGCCATAAATAACGTTGGCTTCTTCACGTTTCATTGGAAAGCTGCGGATCCCCTCCCTTATGGTTCTATTCTATTAATGTAAATCCAGGAGTTTGACGTAAATTATCTTCTGAAGCAGGTGCCAAAGGATTATTTGTTCCTTTACCTACAGTTGAAGCAGGTAATGGGGGGGGTGAGGAGCTTTTTAATAGCTCGGTCAAACTCTTTGCTGCTGTTCTAGTAGTACTTGGACTAATTGAGCTACTGCTACTAGTACTGCTCGAAGATGAAGAATAATTGAAGCTGGAACTTGATGTTGTACCAAGCCTGGGTTGTATAGGAGGGCTGGGTTTAATAGAAACCTGACTCCCCGTGAAGGATTTAACCTCGTCTTTACTTACAGAATCTCTTGCCATTGTTAAAGCTGTAAGAGACTCTTTTCCCAATTCCAATTGAAGTCGTCGTTGCACAGATTTTTGATATTCCTTTTCCCATGCTATGGCCTGTCCATCTCCATCCGTAACTTTAGAAGCCATCCACGCAAGTGCTTTTTGATTGCCGTTCTCGGCAGCTAATTTATACCATTTATAAGCGGCATCGGCATTCTTATCAACTCCCACTCCTTTTTCATAACATCTGGCCAAACCTTCCTGTCCTCGAGCATTTCCCTGCGCAGCTGAATCTTTATAATGCCTAAATGCTTCAGACACATTTTTATTTACGCCTATACCACGTTCATAACATGCAGCAAGCTTAAATTGCCCAAGTGCATCGTTTTTATCAGCGGCTAATTTATAAAACCGAACAGCCTCCTTAGCATCTTTTTTTGCCAGTTCTGTCTCATACAGCTCACCTAATCCGACCATCGCCAAAGTGTTTCCTTGGCCAATTGATAATTGATATAACCTAATTGCTTCCTCAAGATTTTTTGCAGCGCCACGTCCCTGCGCATGGCATTTGGCCAGGCCGCATTGACCTTCAGAATGATCAGCGACGGATAGATATAAGCTAAATGCCTCTTTTTCATCGGCAACCACCCCTAATCCCTTCTGGTAGAACTCCGCCAATTTACATATGCTCCCCGGGTGTTTTTGATTCGCTGCAACTTGATACCAAGCCAGCGCTTTGGATACATTTCTTTTTTTACCTGCCAAACCATCTTCGAAAAAACGTCCCATATAGTATTGAGCCTCTGCCTCTCCCTCTTGCGCACGCGGCCCATAATAGGCCAAATCAATTTCCTCCTGCACTCTGCGCGTTCCAAAATCATAGTGCAGGCGCAGGAAATCTCGCGCTGACACATTACCTTGCGCAGCCGATGATAAAAGCTGCTCAAATGCTTCAAAGTAGCGTTTTTCAGTAAAATAAATATAACCTAAATTAAATTGCCCCAACGCATCACCTTGCGCGGCGGAGCGCTGAAACCAGGAAACCTCGCTTTCTGGGTCGAAGTCTCTTAGATAGCGGTTTCGCTGACTGCGACCCATTTGGTTTTGTCCCGCAGGATTACCCTGGTCAGCTGCTTTTTTATACAACTCAACAGCCGAAGCTCCTAACTTCTGAACATCTCGTAATTGATAACACTCACCCAATAAACATTGCGCTCCTGCATGACCGGCTTCAGCCAAGGGTTCAATCCGTGGAATCAGTTTGTCTAACGCTACATCTACTTCGAGGGGTTTTGCCTCCATGATACTTTTTAGCCCCTCCAACTCCAACTCTAAGTTCTTACACTGTGCATCGGGATATTCTGCCTCCGCCAACTGATTATATAAGCTCAATGCCTCAGCTGTATTTATCTCGGTGCCTATCCCATACTGGTAGCACTGTGCAAGCTGAAATAAGCCTTCATGATTACCTTGTTGAGCAGCCTGATAATACCATGCAAATGCTTCCCGCACATTTTGTCTCGTGCGCGTACCGCCTTGGTAAAATTTGCCCAGCTTACATTGTTCTTTCGTATCACCCGCTCGCGCCTTCTTAAAACACTCTAAAAACTCTGGATCATTGAGAGCTTTAGGTTTTCCTTTAGCTTCTGACGAAGTTCTGGATTGATCATAAGCATTTCTTTTACGAGGATCCTTTAGAGTTTCATACGCTTCAGCAATGGATTTAAACTTTTCCTCAGCTTTTTTTTCCGCCGGGCCCGGATTTTTATCCGGATGCCATTTCATCGCTAATTGATTATATGCTGCTTTTATCACGCTAGGTGAACTGTCCTTTGCTATACCTAAAGTTTCATAATAATTTTTTACTGTCATCTCGCGTGGTTTTTGCATAATACTTGCTCCGTTATTTTTATTTTTAAGTTTTTTCTTCTTTACTAATTCAACAAACCTGCATGGTGGGCTAGAGGAAAGAGTTGCCGTAAGGTAAAAGGGTTGGTCGTTAAAAGAAAATCAGACACTCTCAACACGAAACTCTGAAAACAACCCTTCGGTAATCCACTGCCGCAAGGTCTGCGCGGCAAAATTAATGACTTGCTCTTCGTCCATTATTTCACAGAGCTTTTCACATACTTGCGAGAAATTATGACCTTCCTGAATTGCCTGGATCATGGCCAATTGTTCATCGGTAATTGCTAAAAACCGCGACTGGTGGTTAAACCGCCACATTAACCAATGCACAGGTTTTTCTTCACGAAGCATGCTGGGCGCTTCTTCGCTAGTGTGCTGCGTTGCTTGCCATATCTGCGGAGTAGGATAGAAAAAAGTGGTGGTCATGAAAGACGGATGAGTAGTGAGAATTAAATTACCCCAAGCATCTGGACTGAGCGCCGCCATATCTTCAAAGGTTAAATGGGGAGCGTCTTTGGCATCAATGATATCTTGCAAGAACCACTCAAATTGAGCAATTTCCACATACAAGGGTTCCACTTCGTCATGGCTGGCAAGAAACTTAGCAAAATGGCGACCAAAATAACGGATTGAAAAATGATTGGAGGGATAACTGCGTAGATAGTCCCGCCCCAGTTTTTGAAACTGTTCCGTTCCCAGCAGCACTTTTAAACCAACAAAACCTTTCTCCAGATTTTCTAATAATCGTAATGCATAACCTTCATAGTAAACGTTTAAACGTGCTAATTTGAATGCTTGATCTGGCCCTACTATTTCCTGCTCAATCAGCTGATTTCTATCTAGAATAAAATCATGAAAATTTTCAATGGTGTCTTCCAGTGAAACCACTTCTTCCGTTGGAGCGTTCATGCCATCACCTCTTTGGCTAATACTGGCTCACCCAAAGTGCGCTGCGCGATAGTTCTGGCTTGATCCAGCTCTAGGAAGAGCTCATCCAGCGGTGGGATATTATCATCCCTCTCAATTAAGGTGGATACCGGCCCAAACTGTTTTAACGCCTCTGCGTAAAGATTCCAGACGGCGTCGATGATCGGATGATCGTGGGTATCAATAATGTGGGTTTCCAAATTTAAATGTCCTGCCAAATGAAATTGCTGTATTCGCTTAGCTGGTACGCCTTTTATAAAATCCAGGGGATCAAATCCATGGTTAAACGAACTGACATAAATATTATTAATATCAAGTAATAACAAGCAGTCGGCTTGCTCGGCGATCGCGGTAAGAAACTCCCATTCCGGCATGGTAGAATGTTGATAGGTCACATAACTGGAAACATTTTCCAGCAAAATCCGTCTACCCAGATAGTCCTGAACTTGTGAAACGCGTTTGGCTAAGTGCTGCACGGCCTCTTCGGTATAGGGCAGTGGCATAAGATCATGCAAATTAATGCCATGAGCTCCGGTCCAGCAAAGATGGTCTGATATCCAACGCGGCGAAATACGGTCGGCTAATTTTTTAAGTTGGGCCAGATAATCTTTATCAATCGGGTCAATGCCACCGATAGACATAGAAACACCATGCATAACCACTGGGAAGCGTTCACAGACTTTGTCCAGAAAATATAAGGGATTACCACCGGGGACTAAATAATCTTCAGTAATCACTTCGAACCAATCAATAGCTAAATTGGTTTCAAGGATCGATTGATAATGGACAGGGCGAAGCCCCAAACCAAAACCGATGTAGGGGAGATAGGACATAATCAATCTTCATATTGAACAAGTTCTACTGTACTTGTTTTTAAACGGAGAACTACAAAAGGAAAGCTAGGTGGACACAAGCAACGAAATCAAAAGCCGGATGAAGGACATCCGGCTTTTAACTTGATTAATCAAGCTATGATCGCTTAATATTTGGTCTCACCATTCCTGCCTTTGCAAGTGTTTTGTTTGCAGCTGGAAATACCTTTACAACTGGAAATCACTTTGCAATTGTGTGGCAGGTTTTCAGGAGTAGCAGCACCTGACTGTTGGCTAGCGCAACCTGTCAAAGTTAAGAAAGCAACACCCACACCAGCAGCAAGAACCGCACCTACTTTAGAAGACATACTCATAGTTAAACTCCCTCATTTATTTTGTTTAACAAACATCCCATTAACAGGGCCATACACCAAACAGGTACGTTCCAACACCTATAGCATCGAAATCCTAAGTGGATCGGATATACTAAACCAGATGTTTATCAGCCTAGGGTAATCACTTCAACAGAAAGTAATCCCTTACAAACTGCTTGGTACCCACATAATTTAGACTCATCTGCATGAAAAATGCAAGTCTTTATGATGGAAAATCGTATTTTTTACTAGTTGTAGCCGTTTTTTTACTCCATCGCGCATCATTCCGCTGCTAATTTCGCGCCAAATCTAATAATTCACGCATAGCAACTATTAACATCGAATACTCAAAAGACGCACTGGCCTTCATTTCTGCAAACACCGATTCCCAGCGCTCTACCAGATGTTTCTTTCTTTCTAACCAAAGTTCGACATTTCTGACTGGATCTGCTGCTTTGACGTTTAATTGCAATACCGACAAGGTTAAGAACCGTTGCTGCCAATCCAGATCGCCCTTAACCGCAGAACGCGCCAATACCATCCAGTGACTTTCCAAAGGATAACTATTAATCATTTCGCCAAACTCATCTAAATACAGGCGATCCGTCAATAGAAAATACACTTTGGCCACCCGCAAAATAGGGGCGCTTTGTTCCTTGCTGGTTTTAATAATATTCAGCGCAGAATACAAAGAGCGGGTAATAGCCACTTTGCTGGCGATGGCAATCGGTACCCCAGCAGCTACCCATTCATCTCTTTTGCTTTCAAAGTAAGTCCTCTCGGCCCCAACCAACAAATCGGGCAAGCGTTTATCCAGTTGCTTGATGCCTTTAAAATAATCGATGGTCGCGGCTACATTTATGTCGCCATGATCATTACGCAAAATCCAGCGTACGGTCCGGCGAATCAGGCGCACGACTTGCAAAGTCATTTCCATCTGCAAATCAACAGCAATCTTCAACGACTCAATAGCCGTCCAATACGTTTCTAGATCAAATATTTCTCGAGCTACCACGTAGGCACTCACGATATCAGCGGTAGTCGCACGTACCTCGTCTGCCATCTGATACACAAAAGTAATGCCCATATCGGTCACTAACCAGTTACTCAACTGCGTAGCCAGAATTTCGCGACGCAGCCGATGCTGTTCCATCGCCGTCAAATAACGCTGGCGAATCATCGCTGGAAAAGCATATTGAATATAGCGATTTAGATAGGGGTCTTCCGGCAAATTAGAATCGATAATCTCCGTTTTCAGGATAATTTTACTATACGCCAGGAGCACAGCGGTTTCGGGACGAGTCAAACCCTTGCCAGCAGCTTTGCGGGCTATGAACACCTCTTCATCGGGCAAAAACTCCAGTTTAATATCTATCCGGCCTTTGCGGGCATTGTCCTTAAGAAAACTCTCATACAATGACAAATAATAATAAGATTGTCGAACAGCAAGACTGATCGCTCGCACTTGCCGATAATTATTATGCAGAACCAAAGCAGCGACTTCATTCGTCATTTTCGCTAACAAAGTATTGCGCTGTTTTTCGGTTATCTGACCCTGAACGACGCTATTGTTCAGCAGAATCTTGAGATTGACCTCATGGTCGGAACAATCAACGCCACCGGAATTGTCGATGAAATCGGTGTTAATCCGACCGCCACTCAATTGGTATTCAATACGCGCCAATTGCGTAAACCCTAAATTTCCGCCTTCACCTACCACCTTGCACATGAGCTCATCGCCATTGACGCGAATAGCATCATTGCTGCGGTCACCGGCATCTTGATTAGTTTCAATCTGCGATTTAACAAAGGTGCCAATACCCCCATTCCACAATAAATCTACCGGCGCCTTCAACAAGGCCTGGATCAAATCATTGGGTGTCATTTGCTCTTTTTTAACGCTTAAAAGATTTTTAACTTCTGGGGAAAGTTTAATGGATTTTAATGATCGGCGATAAACACCACCGCCCGAGGAAATCAACTCTGGATCATAATCTTCCCAAGATGAACGCGGCAATTTGAACAGGCGCAATCTTTCTTCAAAACTCAGTTGTGGATCAGGATTAGGATCAATAAAAATATGGCTGCCGTTAAATGCCGCCACCAATTTGATCTGCCTGGACTGCAATACACCATTACCAAACACATCACCGGCCATATCACCGATTCCTATCATGGTAAACGGCTGATTTTCGATATCGATTTCAAGTTCCTGGAAATGCCATTTAACCGATTCCCAGGCGCCGCGAGCGGTAATTGCAATTTTCTTATGGTCATAACCTGTGGAACCACCCGAAGCAAAAGCATCATGTAGCCAGTAGTGATAAGTTTGCGAAATACGATTGGCAATATCAGAAAAAGTGGCTGTACCCTTGTCTGCGGCAACAACCAGATAGGTATCCTCATCGTCATAACACACTGTGTTATCCGGACGGACCACGCCATCGCCTTTGAAGTTATCGGTCAGATCTAGTAAGCCGCGAATAAAGCCCTGATAACAGGAAATGCCTTCTTTCATCATTTCTTCGCGACTGTGCTCGGGCGTTAATTTCTTGGTAATAAAACCGCCTTTTGCTCCTGCCGGCACAATAACTGCATTTTTAACTTGCTGTGCCTTCATCAAACCCAGAACTTCCCGACGAAAATCTTCCCGGCGATCCGACCAGCGAATACCGCCGCGCGCTACTTTACCGGCACGCAGATGCACGCCTTCAAACCGCGGTGAATACACAAAAATTTCATGCTTTGGATACGGTAAAGGCAAATCCTGGATCTCCGCAGGATTAAATTTGAAAGATATATACGGTTTGAATTCGCCTTGCTCATTCGTTTGAAAATAATTAGTCCGCACCGTGGCTTTAATCAAGTTTAAATACATTCGTAAAATACGATCTTCATCTAAATTAACGACTGCATCTAACTCTTGTTTGATTTTTTCTTCCAGACTTTGCGCCAAAGACTTGGCCACATTTTCCTGCTGTTGCTCGGGATCAAAACGCAGGCAAAATAATTGCACCATTAATTTAGAAATCGCAGAATTTCGCCACAAGGTTTCTTCCATATAATCTTGACTAAACGTAAAACCTATCTGCTTTAAATACTTGGCATAGGAGCGCAGCACAGCAATTTCTCGCCAATTCAAATGTGCGCCTAATACCAAGGCATTGAAACCATCATGCTCTGCTTCACCATTCCAGATTTTAGTAAAAGCTTCTTGAAAAATACTGCGAATCTCTTCGACATTAATGCCTTCAAAATGTGGATAACTCATATTAAAATCATTGATCCACACGAAATATCGGCTTTTAATTTGCACTTTATAAGGCTGCTCACCAATCACGCGCAAGCCCATTTTTTCTAAAATCGGAATGGCGTCTGATAATGGCACCGTGCCATGAGTATGAAATAACTTAAAATGCAGAATGTGTTCCGGCGCTCCTCCTGGACGATAGAGACTGGTCTCCAAATCCATTTTATTCAGCAGCAGTCTTTCGATATGCTCCACATCAAAAACCGCCTGCGCAGGAGAAAAAGTTTCTTGATAATTGACGGAAAAAGCGCGGCCATAATGCATCATCAAGGCATTACCTTGTTCCTCACCCAAATGTTTGACGAACTGCTCATGTAAAGCGTCTTTCCAAGAACGGCCGACGGCAATTAATTTCTTTTCGATGTTTCTTACGTCATAACGATGAAATTTATGCGGATCTAGGCGGATGGTGAAATGGATCCGCGCTAAAATAGAATCTGAAAATAAAGTCGAATAAGAAATTTCTAAACCATGAAATGAAATCAATAATATGTCCTGCATGCGGTTAACCAGCTCGATGCTGAAATCGTCACGCGGCACATAGACCAGACAGGAAATAAAACGATTAAAGATGTCTTTACGACAGAAAAGACGGATGCAATGTTGATCCTGCAACTGCAAAATGCCAATACTCAGGCGGAATAACTCTTCAACACTGGCATGAAATAGCTCATCCCGCGGCAAAGTGACTAAAATATGTTCCAAAGATTTATAAGAATGACCATTTTGCGGTAAGCCAGAACGCTGTAAAATATCCGCAACTTTGAGACGAACGATGGGAATGGTTTTTGCGCTCTCGGTATATACGGTACTGGTATACAGGCCCACAAACCAACGCTCACCAATAATCTCGCCTGCCGTGTTATAGCGTTTCACACTGACATAGTCGGTATAACGATTACCGTGAACCGTAGAGCGGGTATTGGTTTTCGCCAGAATAATCACTTGTTGCCGGGATAATGCTATTTTCCGGGCTTCCGGCGGTAATTCTGAATAATAGCGTTGACGACGGCTTTGGCTGGTATCATGCAGTACTCCCAAGCCACTATGCTGAACTAATTGCAAGGCTTTGGTTTCACCACTACCGCTGACATCATACTGACGATAGCCTAAAAAGGTGAAATGATTGTTCACCAGCCACTGCAAAAAAGCCTTCACTTCTGCAATTTCTTCGTCGGAAACCGGGGGTTTGACTTCATCCATTTCCACCAATACATGCTGCACTTCAGTGACCATTTTTTCCCAATCGGCAACCACCGTGCGGGCGTCATGAATCACATGGTCCAACTCGTTCCGCAGTTCTTCCAACACTAAAGGATTAGTTTGTCGGTCGACTTCAAAATAGATGGGCGCTTCTTGTAAAGCTTGGGATTCTTTAGAATCAAAAGGCAGGACTTTAACAATCTTATTTTGACTGTTCCTGGCTATTTTTATGCCGCCCAAATGAATGCTGAAGTGAACGGAAAGACCTTTACGATGGATAGCATTACGCAACGAATCCACTAAAAACGGCTGATCGTCCAAAATGAATTGCAGAACGGTGTGACTGGTTTCCCAACCGTCCTGGCTTAAATCAGGATTGAAAATATGCCGCTTGTATTCCCCCGGCTTACGCTGCTCCATCAACTCCCAGTGCGACATTAGAGCCCCGTACAAATCACGGGTTTCTCTCAACTTCAACTCTTCAATAGGCGCTTGGGCATAATATTGCTCAATGAACGGCTTCATCAGCAGCATTTTTTTCGCAGAAAGTTTCTGCTTGGCATAGGCGAGAAGTTTTTTCAAAATGCCTTGATATTCTTTAAGGTTTATATCCAACATAATGCAAATGTAAACTCTGGTTTAATCAACTTCTATGAAATGCCCAGCCGCGTATTCATGTAATACACTGGCAATAAAGGTCTGATATGGCAATCCCTTATAGGCTGCTTTTTGTTTTAGGCGGTCTAAATCTCCGCTTGACAGACGAAGTGTTATTCGTTGGTCTTTACGAAGAAAATTTGCAGCAGCTTCTTTGGCAAAAGCTAATTCTTCTTCGAAGTTATCTACGGTTTTCCATTCGCCACGCTCAACTGATCCCAAAAGCTCTTGCTCTTCTGGGTCAAGCTTTACATCAAATACATTTCGTTTTTTCTTCATTATGCACCTACCTGCCTAAATACTTTTTAGTAAGTTTTCGGCTTGGGAAAATTGTTTTAAGAAATACTGTTTGCCTATCCTTTCTTAAAAAAGGTACTAAGTATACATAGCCATTTATATCGACTATATAAATCTCTTGGTTGGGATACTTCGCTACATTATGATGATCAATAGTATCAAGCAGTTTTCCATTATCTATTGCTGCTATGACGTCTTCAAAGCTAACACTACGTTCTTTTATCAAGATCTGATTTTTGTCAGCAGAAAACTCATAATGTGGTTTTTCTTTTTCCATATACTATATATAGAACAATGTGCGACATTTGTCAACGAAATGGATAAAAGCCTTATTTTACTTGGGCTGTTCAAAGATTATAAACCTATCTGCACCCAGTCACGGTTGGGGTATAATAAGATCATAGTAGTGAATGATTCAAGCTGGAGCAGCATTATGCCCGAAGATATTTCCCATAAACTGGTGGTCGCCATTTCCTCAAGGGCTTTATTTGATTTGAGTGAGAGTAATCAGGTATTTGAACAGCAAGGCATTGAAGCCTATGCCAACTATCAGATCCAACATGAAAATGAGATCCTCAAGCCCGGAGTGGCTTTTCCCCTAGTGAAAAAATTCCTCAATCTCAACCAGCAGGAATCACTGGTAGAGGTGATTCTGCTATCGAGAAACAGCGCCGATACCGGCCTGCGGATTTTCAATAGCATTCAGCACTATGAACTCAACATCAGCCGCGCCGCGTTTACCAATGGTCAAAGTCCTTACCCCTATATTACTGCCTTCGGTTCGCATCTGTTTCTATCAGCCCATGCCGAGGATGTCCGCTCGGCGCTGGCTGCCGATTGTGCCGCGGCGACGATTTTGCCTTCCAATACTCAGAATAGTAATGAATCCGTCCAGCTGCGCATCGCCTTTGACGGTGATTCAGTTTTGTTTTCTGACCAGGCGGAATGCATCTACAAAGAACAGGGCCTGGAAGTTTTCGCAGAAACCGAAAAAGCAGCCGCCCATAAACCGCTTTCAGGGGGGCCTTTTAAAGGCTTTCTCGACGCACTGCAAATAATACAGAGAAAATTCCCTGCGGGAGCGTGCCCTCTTCGCACCGCCTTAATCACCGCTCGTTCTGCCCCCGCCCATGAACGTGTCATCCGCACCTTACGCGCCTGGAATATCCGTATCGACGAGGCGCTATTTCTAGGCGGATTGGATAAGGGCGAGTTTCTGCATGCTTTTGGCGCCGATGTCTTCTTCGATGATCAACTCAGTCATTGCGATTCAGCCCGGAACCATGTAGCTACCGGTCATGTACCTTATGGGGTGCGCAACCAATCCTAAAATTAGCTGCCCTCTCCACCCTGAGATCTCGTGAGACTTATTCCCGTTGTTTCTCCTGTAACTGTAGGCTCTGATAGGGTTGGTGAACTGCTAGATGAAGTGGTTGAAGGGGGTGAAGAACCTCCAAATGAAAAGCTCATTCTAGAAAGAGACTTTTCTTTGTACATATCATCATGGGATAAAGTTTGAAGATATTCCCGCGACCAAGGTTTTGCTGTAGGGTCAAAAGTTGGCTCTTTACCCTTGCTAAGCGTATTATATAATTCCTGACATTTTCGTGGTATCGTCTGGCCCAATCCTGACCACTCTTTCGCACTACTGAGAAGCGCACTGGCTCGTGGTTTCATTAAACGAGCTGCTAAAACCATTGCATTCATTATAATTTGTCGATAATTTTCTTTATCCCCATAAAGGAATTCTTCAAGATAATTCACCCATTCTGGCCAGGCCTCACGCTTAACTACCACTGCATTACCTTCTACTTTAATAAAATCATTATAGTAATGCGGATTTACCTTTTCATGCCATTCCTTCAGCTTTGGATCAGATAATTTCCCTCTTTCATCTTCACCGGAATTTATCGAACCACCCCTTTTTGCCAAAACTTGATATTTGGTCTTCCTTATTAAAAATGCCAGGGCAGCCTTCGCTTCGGCAGGGTTGGTAAAGACAAATCTGGCTTCTTTGTCATTGAAATGTGCCACAGAAGGCCAGCTGGGTGTTTGACTTTTTGCCTCTGCTGGCGATAAACGGTTCTGTACTTTAAAGTGGCTTGAAGAGGAAGATGTCGAGGAATTAGAACTGATGGTGCTACTAGAAGAAGAGGGAGAAGAACTTTGAGTAACTGTAGAAGAAGATCCTGCGGTTGGCGGCAGTTTAGTAGATGAGGGAATTATTGAACTAAAATCAACTTCAAAGCGGGCTGATTCGTCCGCTTCCAGTACTTGGCTCACCACGGATTGAACATTACGTGCAAATTCTCCATTCGGATATTTAAATCCTGCAAAGAAATTATTTAATTCTTCTTTAAACGCAGATTGGGGAATAACCAGTTGCTTAGAGTTACTAGTGGCAGCTGTTTTTATTTCTTCTTTTTTTACCTGACCCTTATCCCAACCTATGGGGTCTTTGTTTAATTGACTGGCCATTTGAAGAAAATCCTCGGCAGCTTCTGCTTCACCCTGAGACTTGAATGTAAGCACAATGGTCTTTTTTTCCTTATCAAGCAACATACCAGTTGGATACCTAAGACCCTCGCGTTGTGCTTTATTATCTTTAGGTAAAGGTAATGCTGCCGTTGTTTCCAGAGTAAGGTCTGATGGCAAAAACGAAATAGCCATCGGAACCATCTGAGCAGCAGGCTGTCTTTTTTGATCTCTCGTCAATTCTGTAGAGGAAGATTCCGACCCTTTAGGATCAGGATCATGTTCATAACATAGAAAAAGTGCTTGCACAGCCTGCCTTAAAATCGGCAATTCTTTTAGTGGCGGGTCGAGAGTTCTCAGGCCTACTATGGTTGACCTCAGTGCTTCAGCATTGTTTATGAGAAAGTCACGTGGATTTTCACGTTTGTTACCAGATGTCGCAAAGAACTCAGAACTTCCCTGCTGCAAATAATAAACAGCGTTCAAAAAATCATCTAATAAATTTAGAGTCTTAGCAATTGATTCATCATCATCTTTTCTAGAAATTAAAAAGCTTCTAAATTGGGTGGTTAATTTCAATGTGCATAATGAATTCACATGTTGAATATTATTATCGTTAATTTTATAAAACATAAATTGCCTCTTGAAATATGTGACTCCTTCATTAATTGAACTAACTTAATTTGTAATTACTCGTGCCGTTCCTTATCTTACTATCGATGCCAAATCCGTAATTAACTTCGGTCCATGATAAACCCATCCCGTATATATCTGTACTAAACTGGCACCCGCTTGTATCATCAACTGCGCATCGGCTACTGACATAATCCCTCCCACCGCAATGACAGGAATTTTGCCTTGTAATTCCTCGCTTAAGGCCTGCACGATTGTAAGCGCTTGCGCAAATAAAGGTTTACCACTTAAGCCGCCGGTTTCATCGCTGTGTGGTTGTGCCGGTAAATTAGTTCGGGAAATGGTGGTGTTCGTTGCGATCACGCCATCCATCTGCTGCTGCAGAATAATTTGCGCCATGTTTTTGACTTCTTCTCGACTTAAATCTGGCGCGATTTTGACTAATAGCGGAACATATTTTCCATAACGCTCAGCTAATTCAGCCTGCATTTTTTTCAATGCCGACAGCAGTTCATTCAATGCCTCCCCATACTGCAACTGTCGCAGACCCGGTGTATTAGGCGAAGAAATATTAATTGTCACATAACTGGCATAAGGATAAACCCGCTCCAAACAAAAAGCATAATCCTGCAAAGCCTGTTCCACTGGAGTATCGATATTCTTACCGATATTAATACCGAGAATACCTTTGTATTGTGATTTCCTAAGTTGCGCCAATAAATAATCTACACCCTGATTATTGAAACCCATGCGATTAATTAAGGCTTGTGCCTTAGGCAAGCGAAATAAACGCGGCTTTGGATTACCCGGCTGCGGACGCGGTGTCACTGTGCCTACTTCAATGAAGCCAAAGCCGAATCTCGCTAAAACATCAATATATTCCGCATTCTTATCAAATCCAGCTGCCAAACCAATGCGGTTGGGAAATGTTAAACCCATTAGCGTAACCGGCTGGGCAGCTGTTGCAGATCGCGCTGATCTTCCAAAACCTAATTTACTCAGAGCGAGCAAACTGCACATCGACCAGCGGTGAGCAGTCTCTGGCGGCAAAGTAAATAATAGAGGACGGATGATAAGATACATATAAATCCTAGGTTTCACTCGATGAAGTTCTTGTCAGTGAAGTTCCTGACGTTGGTTTTTCCTTATACTCAGCAATCGTCTTTTCTATATCTCTGTAATGTACTTCTTTATCCGGCCAAGTTTTCTTAGGATCTGGAATTGGTTGTCCTGCAGCGATAGATGTTTTAAAGGCATCGCTAAATTTTTCTGGCGAGCTTTTTACTAATCCTGTCGGCAGTTTGGATTTCGCCATACCTATTATACCCGTAGGTTTGCTTCTATATGCCCGACTTGCCGTAAACTGAGCAACTAAATCTAATGAGCTATTAGGATATCTAAATGAACCAAAGAAATGCTTTAACCGATGACAAGACAAAGCACCAATTTCAATTTTACCATCCTCTTTTACTTTAACCCCATCAAATGACTTTTCAATTCTACTTCTAAGATTAATATCATTAGTTTTATCTGGGTCATTGCCAAAATAGCGCATTGTTTGGGATACCCAAAAATAATAGGCATCTTTGGCTTCTTTTACAGAACTAAATGTTAAGGTGACAGAACCGTCTGGGGCAAGGACAGCATCTTGCGGAAATTTAACATTCTCAGTTTCTGAACTCCCCTCAACTTTAAGTTCTCGCCATCGTTTAGTTTCTAAATCTTCCGCGGAAGCAGGCGAGGAGGAAGGTAATAACCAAGCTGAGGTTAGCCAATCTTTCACAGTACTAGAGCGGGGACGATGCTTTGTCTCTGTTGCAGAAATGCTACTAGAAGAGGATGAAGAAGAGCTAGACATCGTGGAAGGGGAGTTTAGAGTAGGGGTAGCTAAAGGTGGCGCGTGTATATTAAAGATGGGCCTACTATCTCTTATCTCACAAAATTGACGCTTAATTTGCTCTGAAGTGTCATCTTTCTTTTGCCGTTCTTGTAACCGCGTGGATAGGCCTTGGGCTAGTTCACCAAAATCATTGCGGTAGTCAAATGGCGATAATAAATGCGCCACATGGTCATAAGGGCTATCATCCTGAAGGGTAATAGTGATTTTATAAGCTGGCGAACCTGAAAGTTTTACGTTGGCACGAAAAGGATAACGCGCTCTGTCTGCCGGAAACGAACCATGGATACGTTGATATTGTTCATCAAATTTGGCTCCTAAAAAATCATAGGCTGCTTTTGCATCTTGTGCCAAGCCAAATGTGAATGTGTGAGTTTGCCCACCCTCATTACAATCTAATTCCCTAGGAAAATTATAAGCTTCAGTTTTTGATTTTTCATCTTTTTTGGTTGGCAACAAGGCGTATGTCCCGGTATATGCCGTGCTACTGGAACTACTAGAAGAAGATGGTGGCTTTTCTATTATTCCACTAGAGGAAGGCTCTGTTGGGGTGACTGGATTAGACTGAACAAGACTCTGACCTCTAACGCCAGTTTGTTGAGAACTCGTTAATAGCGGCGCTTTAGGATTAAAAGTTGGCCTACTGTTTCTTATATTTTCAAATTCTTCATGGTTTACAACTCCCTTCTCACGCATTTCCGTAGCTAAGGCCAGCGCTCGTGCAGCAAAACCAGGTTCATAGTCAAAATAAGAAAATAAGCTTAATAAATAAGCTGGCTCATGATTTCGGATGGAAATTTCACTGTTTGTTGTGCCATGCCATACCACATGACTGCCACTGGTTTGTCGATGACTGTTTGTTCCTGATTTTACAATGTGGGGTTGAGCTTTAGCATGTATAAGCTTCACCGCCTCACGCGCCTCCTCTCCAGAACCGAACCTGAATATGAAATAATTATCAGCGCCATTTGTGCCTTTTTTCAATTCGACATGACTAGGGAAATTAAACGGTGGGGGTGGATTTTCTGATTTTTTCTCATCTTTCTTAGAAGAAGCCAAAGTGCGCCCTTGCTCAATTAATGTTGATTTCATAGAAATATTTCTCTTAAAAAGTGTGATTCCCTCCACTAATTAAATTATAGATTTCCCTTTGGCCATCATTACTCTGGCAATGACGATCAAAAGGAGTGCGTTATATATACCTGAAGCGAATGCTTTAGCTATATTATTTTGCTAACTGCTATCAGACTCCAATTAAAATCCGTTCCGGGTCTTCCAGGAACTGCTTAATCGCTAGCAGAAAAGATACTGATTCTCGACCATCTAAAATGCGATGATCGTAAGACATCGCCAAATACATAATCGGCCGAATAACGATTTGCTCATTTTCCACAACTGGACGTCGGACAATATTATGCATGCCCAAAATAGCACTCTGTGGTGCATTTAAAATCGGCGTAGACAGCATGGAACCAAAAATTCCACCATTCGTAATAGTGAAAGTTCCACCCTGCATTTCTTCCATGGTTAATTTGCCGTCACGAGCTTTTTCAGCATAGGCGGCAATGGCTTTTTCAATCTCTGCCATTGTCAGCTGATCAGCATCACGCAATATCGGTACCACCAGACCACGCGCAGTCGATACTGCAATACCAATATCATAATAACCATGATAAACGATATCATTGCCATCAATTGATGCATTCACAATCGGGAAACGCTTTAATGCTTCCACAGCCGCCTTGACAAAAAATGACATTAAACCCAATTTAACGCCATGGGTTTTTTCAAACTGATCTTTATAACGCGCGCGCAGATCCATCACCGCCTGCAAATTCACTTCATTAAAAGTCGTCAACATCGCCGCAGTTTGCTGCACTTCAACCAGGCGCTCCGCAATTCGTGCCCGAATCCGCGACATTGGCACCCGCTTTTCTGCACGACCTTCACTAGCGTGACTCAGATTCTCAGTAGCTGCTGCAGCAGACTTCTGACCACTGCTTTTAGTTTTTTCAATATAAGCCATCACATCTTCTTTGGTAACACGACCCCCTTTACCACTACCTTGAATTTTGCTGACATCAACACCTTGTTCAGTAATCACCCGCCGCACCGCCGGACCCAAATCACTCAAAGAAGCAGCCTGCTCATCCGCCTTCGCTGCAGGCTTATCCACCCCCACACTAGCTTCCTTAGCCGGCGCTTTTTCCGCACTGGTCTTCTCTTTAACCGCAGCACCTTCCTTCCCTAAGGAAATAGTACCCAAAGCCTCATTCGCCTTAACCACACTCCCTTCCGCCTGAAGAATTTCACTCAACACCCCATCCTGCGGCGCAGGCACCTCCAACATAACCTTCTCAGTTTCCAACTCCAATAAAGTTTCATCACGAGCCACCGCCTCTCCCGGCTTCTTATGCCATTTAGCCACCGTCGCATCCGCAACCGATTCAGGTAATGTGGGAACTTTAATTTCAATACTCATGGATAGGTATCCTTTGTAAAAATTGATTAATTGCTATCACTCAAGCTCTCTTCCCAACCTTAGGATATATACACATCATATTGTGCCACCCTAAGGAGATCCT
>FTIX01000156.1_pt5 | contig 18491 bp, 13 predicted proteins | sample 1658561 | NCBI WGS metagenome assembly FTIX01 (sample SAMEA3914836, study PRJEB12502) | metagenome | biome: forest; material: soil | place: Canada | collected 2011-07-03 | depth 0.3 m | reverse complement strand
CTCATCGACGGCCAGGGCAATTGGGGCTCAATTGATGATCCTAAATCTTTTGCAGCCATGCGCTATACAGAATCCCGTTTAACTGCTTACGCCCAACTCCTCTTATCTGAACTTGAGCAGGGCACAGTCGAATGGACAGATAATTTTGATGGCACATTAAAAGAACCAGCCCTATTACCCGCACGGTTACCCAATTTACTACTCAATGGCGCATCAGGGATCGCAGTGGGCATGGCTACTGATATTCCTCCCCATAATTTAACCGAAGTAACCGCTGCATTAATCCATTTACTCGATAATCCGAAAACCGAATTAGCTGAAATATGTTCACACATCCAAGCGCCAGATTTTCCTACCGACGCGGAAATTATCACTCCTCGCCAAGAAATTTTGCAGATGTATGAAACGGGGAATGGCTCGCTGCGTATGCGTGCCGTTTATAGCCGTGAAGATGGCGACATTATTATCACTGCCCTGCCCCATCAAACTTCCGGCGCTAAAATCCTAGAACAAATTGCCGAACAAATGCAGGCGAAAAAGTTGCCAATGGTCGAAGATCTGCGCGACGAATCCGATCACGAAAATCCAATCCGCCTAGTTATCGTGCCGCGCTCCAATCGCGTGGATGTCGATGAAGTCATGCAACATCTGTTTGCCACCACCGACTTAGAACGCAGCTATCGAATCAATCTCAACATGATTGGCATTGACGGCAAACCGCAAGTAAAAAATCTGCGTACTATTTTAAAAGAATGGTTAGAATTCCGGCAATCCACTGTCAAGCGACGCCTGCAATTTCGCCTGAACCAAGTATTAGACCGCCTGCATCTTCTTGACGGCCTGCTCATTGCTTATCTGAATATTGATGAAGTGATTCGCATCATCCGCCAGGAAGACCAGCCCAAACCCGTGCTAATGCGCCGTTTCAATCTAAGTGACAGACAAGCTGAAGCCATCTTAGAACTGAAATTGCGTCATCTGGCTAAATTGGAAGAAGTCAAAATCAAGGCCGAACAAGATGAACTCGCTAAAGAGCGTGATCACCTACAAAAAATCCTGCAATCTGAAAGCAAATTGCGCGCGCTAATTCGCAAGGAGTTAGTTGCTGATACTGAAAAATATGGCAATCCCAGGCGTTCCCCCGTGATTTCTCGCCCGGAAGCCCGCGCTTTATCTGAAGAAACCATACTACCCGCAGAAGCGATTACCGTTGTCCTCTCAGAAAAAGGCTGGATCCGGGCCGCCAAAGGCCATGATGTGGAAGGCGCGAAACTGGGCTTTCGCGCAGGTGATGATTTTCGGCGTGAACGCAAGGGTAAAAGTAATCAACAAGTGGTATTAATCGATTCCAGCGGCCGCAGTTATTCTCTGCCGGCGCACAGCTTGCCTTCCGCCCGCGGCTTAGGCGAGCCACTGACCAGTCGTTTAAAACCCGAGCCTAATGTCCATTTTGTGGATCTATTACTGGGCGAACCCACGCAACATTATTTATTGGCTTCTGACGCTGGCTATGGTTTTATTACGACATTAAATGATTTGTATAGTAAAAACCGTGCTGGCAAAACCGTGTTAACTTTGCCGAAAAACGCGCAGGTGTTACCTGCACAGTTAGTGAGCGATTATGAAGGACAATGGCTAGCCGTTGTGAGCAATGCTGGCTATTTATTAATTTTCCCTGTTCGAGATTTACCCCAACTGCAGCGTGGCAAAGGCAATAAAATTATTGGCATACCCAGCGCAAAAGCCGCAGGACGTGAAGAATATCTATGTGCATTGGCAGTATTAAATGAAGATGATACTTTAGTCATACACGCAGGCAAACGGCACCTGCAACTCGTGCCAAAGGATTGGAAACATTATCGTGGTGAACGCGGCCGACGCGGCGCTAAACTACCCCGTGGATTTGAACGCACCGACAATTTGGAAGTCATAGAAAAATGAGCTACATTCAAGATCAGTTAATGCCACATGAACGCATCATCACCACTGTTAAACCCCATTGGATTTTATTTAGCAGACCGGTCTTCTGGCTATGTTTTACTGTGGCCATGTTATTCCTAGGACCACACTACATGGTGACGAACCTGAATTTACTGCCTAATATTCCGATCTACAAAATTATAGCCTTTGTGACTTTATGTATGATATTAATTACCACAGTGCCTGCCTATGTTAAATATGCGCTGTGGGAATTTGCGATAACCAATAAGCGAGTCATATTAAAAAGGGGCTTAATACAGCGCCAAATTATCGAAATCATGTTACCACGTATCGAAAGCATCGGCGTCAATCAAAGCTTTGGCGGCAGAATATTCGACTACGGCACTTTGGAAATCAGTGGTATTGGCGGCAGCAAGGATGTTTTCCTGGATTATCCCCAGCCCATGCAATTACGCAATCTAATTTCCACTCAAATTGAAAAAGCTAATTTTGATGTGAGCGCACCGCGTCCCCCGCTGTCATCCTGAGCACCAGCGAAGGATCTCCTTATGGTGGCGACCCCAGCTTGATGTGCCACCATAAGGAGATCCTTCGCTGGTGCTCAGGATGACAGCATGGAGGTGAAAGCCGAGAAAGGCACATTCAGGATGACAAAAAAGCGGAAGATTATTGAAAAGTTATTTACGCAACACCCTTGAGGATAAGAACAATGAGCACAACCAATCGATTTATAGGATCAACCATGCTAGTCGCTGGCACTTCAATAGGCGCCGGCATGTTGGCATTGCCAGTCTCTACTGGGCCTTATGGATTTCTACCCTCGGCGCTACTATTTGTCATCTGCTGGTTTTTTATGATGTTGACCGGTCTGCTGATTTTAGAAGTTAATTTATGGCTGAAACCCGGCGCAAATATCCTCAGCATGGCAAGCCAAACCTTAGGCTTGGGTGGGCGCATCATCGGCTGGATAACTTATTTATTGCTTTTCTACTCTCTGCTGGCTGCTTATGCCGCAGGCATGGGCGATTTAATCCGCCAGGCGCTACAGAACAGTTTTGGCTGGCATATGAGCAACAGCGCCGCTTCTTTGATTTTTGTCGCCATAGTCGGAATCGCCATTTATTGCGGCGCGAAAACCGTAGATTACGTCAATCGCTTATTTTTTACCTGCAAAATTCTCACATTCCTGGGCATAATCATTTTCCTGTTCCCGCATGTGCAATTGCCACAATTAAGTTACGTCAACCCTAATAAGATCTGGCTAACACTCACCATCGTGGTGACTTCTTTTGGCTATCACAACATCGTGCCCAGCATTCGCGTTTATTTAAATGACGATGCCCGAAAATTGCGTCTGGCCATTATCATCGGCAGCACCATACCTTTATTCGTCTATTTACTATGGCAAATTGCCATCGTCGGCGTGGTGCCGGTCTCAGGGAAAAACGGTCTACTCAGCATTTTAAGCACCGGTCAACCCGCAACCGGCCTGGCCACATCCCTCAGCCAATTACTGGCCACACCTTGGATCGCCACCCTGTTTAATTTATTTACTATTTTCGCCATCACCACTTCCTTCACCTGTGTGGCTTTTAGTTTATTCGATTTCTTGAGCGACAGTTTTTCCATCAAAAGAGACTTCCGCGGCCGCATTCTGACTTTATTACTCACCTTCATTCCGCCACTAGTATTTGTATTTTTCTACCCAGGCGGATTTATTCTGGCGTTAAGCTATGCGGGTATTTTCGTGGCTATTTTACTAGGAATATTGCCAGCACTGATGACCTGGAGCGGTCGTTATACCCAGAAAATTGCCAATGGCTATCGCAGTAATATCGGCAAATTTGGTTTGATTCTGATTATCCTATTTTCACTTATCATCATCTTCAGCGAGCTTTTAGGGAAGTTATGATTTGTTTCTAGCTATTAGACTTTCGAATATTCACAAAGGGGGACAATCATTTGAATACCCCCTCCAAGAATATTTAGGGCGAGATCATTGGCCAGGATGAAACTTATTGTATAACGTTACAACACCTTCATCGTTTTCTAATTCATTCTGAATAGACGGTTTGTCTCGCGGAACTATTGTTGGTTTTGGCCGCGATTTTTTCCAAAAGCCACAACAGGGAGTCGGCGAGTCAGGTTCAGGTGCTTCTGCTTGAGGTATAAGCATTGAAACAGAAGATCTATACTGCGAAATCGATTGAGTTCTGTTTCGATCTGGATTAAAACCAGCTACAGAAGCAGATTGACTTCTCGGTATTTGACCTCGATGTTCATCCTTATTCTCTATTTTTACCTGGGTTAGAGTTCTCTCCATTCTTTCGAGCCGCTTATTTTTTTTTTTATTTAATCTGTCACGACGACTTGGACTACCCTTTCCTGTTGAGCCGGTACTAAAAGAAGATGAGGAACGAGTCAAGGTATCCTCGGTTTGGGGAGGTGTTAGTTTGGGGGTTAAATCTCCTGTCATTGTTCCTTCAGTACCTAGATCCACAGTTCGCACTGATAATGACGACGCAGGACGACTATCATTACTGCCGTATCCAGAGTAACCCCCGAAATTGCTAGATGTACTCATAGTGCGATAATGGTTGTTTTCACTACGAGAAGGGGGGCGAGATTTATCAGTAACAACAGATGTTTCACGTCTCGAATCGCCAGTTTGAGAATTTGAATTTTGCCTGAACTCTCTAAAACTACCACTAGGGGTTAATATTGCTCCATCTGTTGTAGATAAGGTTCTATAACTACCCGTTTCAATCAAAGGAGTCATCCCTCTCCTTTTTCTTCTTGCACCATACTCTATCAACAGACTGTCTATTCCAGATGGACCACTACGACCTAAAGATTGCAAATAATCTAATACATTTCCTTTAGACGTTTCGGCATTTAGAGTTTTTGACAACGGAGAAGTTTCTAGGTCGCTTCCTCCATTAGTTTTTGCCTCATTCGCAGCCAATAGCCATCCTTGCATTAATGGCCTGATGTCTTCGTTTCCAAATCTATTAATAATGATCATAGGGATGGTTTCATTCTGTGAGTTTCTAGTTTCTATCGGCAATAAAGGCAAAAAAAAGCTTGCCAGGCTAGGATCTATTGACTTTTTTGTAAAAAAATCCGCAAATCCTTGAGTCAGATTTTCACTGTTAAGGTCTGCGCTGATCCTTTCTCTGAATAATTTAGCTAAAAATTCTCTATTTTTTCTATTACCCCCGGTATTATAGAATTCTAAAACCCAAAGTTGGATGGCTGTTTCTGCTTCAGTCTTATCAGTAATAGATTGCCCGCATAAATTCACCCAACCGTCCATAAGTTGTTTTTCAGAATTCCATGTGGACTTGGGTAATAGCCCTAGAAAGAAAACACAAGCGTCTGCAGATGGAGCACTTGACATTACATAATCGGCCAAAACCGTGAAAAAATTTCTTTGACTAACTGTAGATAAGCCAGATGGAAGTTTTTCCCTTAATTGCTTCAGTAAAGGACCTCTATCCCGTTGGTTTAATTTCGATATTGAAGAATATAATTTAGCAAATTCTAATACTTTGCCTTTCCAAAAACTCTCACTTTTTTTAAATTCCTCTGGTTGTTTTTCGTTCAATTTTGCACGCCAAAGAAGAATATCTGCAGCAATATTTTCGGCGGGAGTATTCCCACGTCTATCTTCCTCGAATTTCCCATATATGAATTCTTCATCACTCATTTTATTTCTCCTTATAGTTTTTTATGTAATAAACACTGACTCCATGAATTAAAATTACATGAACCCACAATATAAAGTTAGTCACGTACTTAATTTTCAGTTTTATATGCATCAATCTAGTTAGTTTAAGCCGAACCACTATTATGATTTCTGGATACCGGAACATAACCAGGCTCACCATCATCAATATTTGGTTTATCGACTGTGGGCCCGGAATGAGTAGCTTTTGGTGTAGATACTGAACGTTTCCAAAATCCGAAGCAACAACTGCTTTCTGGCTCTTCTTTTTCCTCTCGAGACTTCTGCATGATTACTGCCGCAGCCTGAGCCAGCTCAGGATTTGTTCCCATAGTGGCAGAAACGTCTTTAAAACTTCCAGATGGTATAAGTACATTGGTCTCGGCTGAATTATCTGCATTCGGATCTAAAAATGGTTGTTTTAACTCTTCTAACGAAGGTGAGACTAGATGAGTGATCGTTGATTCGCTTCGACGAAAAGTGCCTTCCTCAGCAGTACTAACTAACACCCTACTAGGTTTTGCTCCATAAAGACGCAATAACTTTCTTATTGGTTCTTTGTTAACCCCTCCCTCCAAAATATCTAAGTAATCCAAGGCATTGCCCTTAAGTGCTTTTGTATTAAGAATCGCTGACAAAGGCTTGGACGTTTCTTTGCTCTCCAAATCCAATTTGGGAAGCACCACTGCTGACTTACACCAGATTTGTAATAATGGCAAAATACGCTCCGAATCAAATCGACCAAGGATAATTTGCGGAATATTTTCACCACTTTTATTCTGCGCATCCGGAGGCAAGCATTGCATAAAAAATTGGCAGGCTTCATCGCTTATTGAATTGGGATATGCCGTAAAACAATCAGCCCAGCCTTGTGCAAAAAGTTTTTTATCGACACCCACCATTTTCTCCCGCATTAACTTTTGCAGAAATGCTCTTGCTTCTTTAGTAGTCGTCCTGTTGTATTGTTCGATCCAATGCAAGGCATGTGTTAACCAACCGTCCGAATTCGGAGATGCCATTAACATACGATACCCATGTACACTTTGTCCTTTAGCATTTGCTGCATTATCCGGCAATAAGGAAAAGAATAATGAGAATGTCTTTATAATTGGCTCACCATCTTTTTCCGTCGCGGCCATCAATTCATCCACCCATCCAGCTGCGAATTGATATTTATCAGATAGAGCCAATCTCGCTTTAAATTCTCGAATCAAGTCCGTTGTTAAGTCCATTTGATCGTCAAAATCGAGCGTGGCAATGACTTTAAAGTAAGCAATCCATTTATATACTTCATTTTTCCCGGAAAGATTGTCTTCGTATTCACCCTTTTCCATCGATGCTTTTACTGTTGAATTCAATTGACGTATACGATCAGCAAGAGCTTTCGCCTCTTTAGTTTTATATTGTTTCTCTTTTGATTCAGGAAGACTTTGCGCACTCATTTTTTCATTCTCCATAATTAGTTTTTATTTTGACAACTCCGAAATTTTAGTTTTGTGCTCATACTCGCACAAATCCTGGATCAAACATGCCAGACATTTCGGCTTTCGGGCCACACACACATATCGCCCATGTAACACCAGCCAATGATGTGCATCCTTACGAAATTCCAGCGGGGTGGTTTTTTCTAATTTTCTTTCTACTAGCAACTCCGTTTTGCCGACAGCCAACTTAGTGCGATTCGCCACTCGAAAAATATGCGTATCCACAGCAATAGTCGCCTCACCAAAAGCCGTATTTAACATAACATTCGCCGTCTTACGCCCCACACCCGGCAAAGATTCCAAATCTTCACGATTCGCAGGCACCTGTCCCGCAAACTTTTCCACCAGCAATTGACAAGTTTTAATAATATTTTTCGCTTTGGAATTAAACAGACCAATACTTTTAATATACCGCTTCAATCCCTCCTCACCCAGTTCAAAGACTTTTCTCGGAGTATTAGCCACAGCAAATAACTTCTCCGTCGCTTTATTCACACTTTTATCCGTAGCCTGCGCCGACAAAATCACCGCCACTAATAACTCAAAATCCGACCCATAACACAACTCCGTACGCGGCTGCGGATTCTGCGCTTGGAAACGCTTAAATATCTGATAACGTTTTTCTTGGTTCATTCTAGAATTCCAACAGAGAATAGAATATTACATCAATGGCGACCTTACTTCGATTGAAAGTGGGGAACTGGATCCCCCCCTGGTAGGCCGGCATTTTAGGATAATTCAGTAAAGCGGGGACGACGAATTCAAGTTTTTATAGCTAGAGAAACCGAGTGAATAAGATAAAAATAGTTACAAAATAAGATACGAAATTGCTCGGAAGAAGTTGAGCAGCAGCTTGGCAGACTTGCTAAGAGGGCGTTAACAGACATGGATGTCGGTTCCGAGCCTACATGAATGTATTTACGGCGTCCCTCTTAGCAAGTCTGCCAAGCTGCTGCTCAACTTCTGGACTAAAGAACTGGCTACTCTGTAGATTGCATACTAGATTCTTTATTTTTTCCACCACGTCTCTTAGCCCTTTCTAATATCGCCGAGATTTCCAATCTTCTCGCCACCACCGTTGCATTCTCTTCTTCACCTAAAGATTTCTCCTGCAATTGCACACGCCGCTGCTGCGCCTTAACTCGCTTACGCGCCACCAAAGCCCGCGAACGCCGCTCCACCACCGTGGGCACCGGCACCGGCAACATATCAATACAATCCACCGGACAAGGCGCCACACACAGCTCACACCCGGTACACTCCCGCGCAATCACCGTATGCATCTGCTGCCGAGCACCCACGATCGCATCCACCGGACAAGCTTGAATACATTTAGTACACCCAATACACTCCGCTTCGCGGATCACTGCCAAAAGAGAATTTTTCATAACCTAGCAACCAGCCAACTAATCAGCCTTCAACATACCCTTAACCATCTCCACATCAATCCGCTGCATTAACGGCACAAATGTCGCAATCTCATGATCCAACAAAGCTTGCTGCCGATTGGCCCAAGTGAAGGGCTCACAATTTAAAAACTTCTCAGAATTTTCTGCGGTCTTGGGCAAAATCGGCTTTAAATACGTCATCACCACTTTAAATAAATTCAGACCGCTAGTACAGACTTCCTGCACTCGCAGCAATTGATCCTCTTGTTTAGCTAATGCCCAAGGTTTTTGCGTATCAATATATTGATTGGCACGATCCGCTAAAGCCATAATCTCCCGCACCGCAAAATGATATTCCCTGGTAGCATACAACTCAGCAATTTTATCCCCAGCCGCTACAAAATCCGTATACAAGCCCGGATCATCCAACTTCGCTGCTAATCTGCCGGCAAATAATTTACTAATAAATCCAGCACAGCGGCTGGCAATATTCACCACCTTCCCGACCAAATCCGCGTTCACACGATTAGTGAAATCCGCAATACTCAGATCAATATCATCCATATGATTATTCAATTTTGCCGCAAAATAATAGCGCAGATACTCAGGATTCAAATGCTGCAAATAACGGCTGGCAGTGATGAAAGTACCCCGTGATTTCGACATTTTCTGACCGTCCACGGTTAAAAAACCATGGGTGAAAACCGCAGTAGGCTTTCTAAAACCACTGCCCTCCAAAATCGCCGGCCAAAACAAAGCATGAAAATAAATAATATCCTTGCCAACAAAATGATAGAGCTCAGCCTGGCTATCTTTGCCCCAAAAATCCTCAAAACTCAGACCTGGAGTCATCTCGCATAATTTTTTGAAACTCGCCATATAACCAATAGGCGCATCCAACCACACATAGAAATACTTGCCAGGCGCATCGGGAATCTCAAAGCCAAAATAAGGCGCATCACGAGAAATATCCCAGGATTGCAGGCCCACAGCAAACCACTCACGCAATTTATTCGCCACTTCTTCCTGCAAATGACCTAGACGCATCCAGTTTTGCAACATTTCCGTATAATTGCCCAAGCGAAAAAAATAATGCAGCGATTGTTTGGTGATCGGCGTCGCTCCAGATAATACCGATACCGGATTTTTCATTTCCAAAGGCGAATAAGTGCCACCACACACCTCGCAATTGTCACCATACTGATCCTTAGCGCCGCACAGGGGACAGTCACCTTTCACATAACGATCCGGCAGAAAAATATTTTTTTGCGGATCGTAAGCCTGTTCAATGGTGCGGGTTTCAATATCACCGCGATCACGTAAGCGTTGATAAATTAAATTCGATAATTGCTGATTTTCCGGAGAGTGCGTTGAATGATAATAATCGAAATCAATATAAAAACCGGCAAAATCGGCGCGATGTTCCTGATACACCTTGGCGATCAGTTGCTCTGGGGTGATGCCTTGTTTTTCAGCGCTAATCATCACCGGAGTGCCATGCGTATCATCGCCACAGATAAAAAAGCAATCTTGGCCATAAAGTTTATGAAAACGCACCCAAATATCCGCTTGGATATATTCCACCATATGACCTAAATGAATCGGGCCATTGGCATAAGGCAGTGCGGTAGTGACTAAAATCTGGCGGGGAGTTTTTGTTGCTGTCATTTTCTATTAACCCATTCCTCAACTACTTTAAAACTATGTTTGATGATTTTAAGCGCCGTATCAATTTGTGAACGCGTAATCACCAATGGCGGACACAATCGTAACACTGTGGCATGTGTGTCTTTGCTGAGCAGACCATCCTGCAATAATTGTATACATATATCCCGAGCACTGACATGGGAAGTATCGACAACCAGACCAATAAACAAGCCTTCGCCTCTTACCTCTTTAATCAATGGGCTGGAGATTTTTCGCAGTTCAGCCATAAAGTAACGGCCTAATTCAGCTGCGTTTTCTGATAAATGCTCTGCAGTTAAGACCTGCAAGGCTTCTAATCCTACCGCGCAAGCCAATGCATTACCGCCAAAAGTGCTGCCATGATCACCAGGGGTAAATACATCCATGACTTCAGCCTTACTCATAAACAGAGACGCCGGCAACAGACCACCGCCCAAAGCTTTTCCTAAAATAATGCCATCGGGTTTTACATTCTCGTGCTCACAAGCCAGCAATTTACCGGTGCGGCCTAAGCCAGTTTGTATTTCATCACAGATCAGCAAGACATTATTTCTTGCACAAATCTCCGCACATTGCCTTAAATAACCTTTGGGTGGCACGCGGATACCCGCTTCGCCCTGAATCGGCTCAACCAGGAAAGCCGCGGTATGGGCAGTAATGACTGCTTCTAATGCAGCGGCATCGCCATAAGGAATTACCTTAAATCCAGGAGTCAAAGGCCCAAAACCCGATTTATACTGCGGCTCGGTTGAAAAACTAATAACGGTGGTCGTTCGGCCATGAAAATTCCCCTCGCAGACGATAACCTCCGCTTTATTTTCCGGGATGCCTTTCACGGTATAACCCCATTTCCGTACTGCTTTGATCGCTGTTTCTACAGCTTCAGCTCCAGTATTCATGGTCAATGCCTTTTCCTGTCCCAACAGGGTACAGGCATATTCAAGGAATGGCGCCAATTTATCGCTGTGAAAAGCCCGGGAAACCACTGCTAACTCCTGAGCCTGTCGAATCAAAGTCTGCACCAGTTTGGGATGGCAATGACCAAAAGAAACGGCGGAATATGCGCCCATCATGTCCAGATATTGCTTACCCATATCATCCCAGACATACACACCTTGGCCTTTAACCAACACCACCGGCAAGGGATGATAATTTTGTGCCGCATACTGCAGTTCCGTTTCAATAATTGCATGCATGATGTAATTCCTTGTGGATTATGCTCATACCGAATCTTAGCATGTCCGTCTGCTGGGCAAAATAGTAGATTAAATTCCTTGTCGATATTCCTCTCTTTGCCGGCAATACAGTTCTCTGCTATCATGCCGTTAAAAAGGAAGCGCCTATGACCACTAAACCTCTCGCCTTTTTACCCAATCACCCATTCTGGACTTTTTCTTGTCAGACCTACGAACAAGCCAAAGTTGCCTTATTAGCTCTACAAAACCGCCATAACTTAAATGTGAATGTCCTTTTATTCTGCTGCTGGATTGCGGCAAGTAACCAGGGCACTCTCAGTAAACAGGAAATTAAAAAACTGCTGGCAGTTATTCACACCTGGCATGAACGCATCGTAGTGCCCTTGCGAGAGTTACGTGCGCGACTGAAAGAAAGCACTCTGGTTTATTTAACCGAAAATCTAATTGAAGAAGCCTTGGATATTGAGATAACCGCCGAACATATCGAACAGTTATTCATGTTGGATGTGACATTAAAAAAAGCACAGCGCAAAAGCAAAAACCTAACTTTCCGCGCGACGCAAACTTGCCAGAATATTGAGTTATATCGACAAATCGTCTATGTTTATTTTGATGAAAAGGACTGTGTCTATTTAAGCGAAATACTGGCGATCCTGTATCCAGAAATTGGGATTAATAAGGCGTTTAATATTTGCCATAGCATTTTCCTGGCTAAGAAAAAACCCCAGGCTCCCGTTAAAAAACAAATGGAGCTGGAGTTGTTAGAAGAGTGAATTCGCAATCTCTAACGCGGGTACTACATACTCTGAGTAAAGTAAACTATCCTTAAGTACTACCCACAGTTGGAATTCCGCTCCCTAGAAAGGGGGGTTGGCTGACTGGGCTCTTTGATACTAACGTCCTGGGTTCTGGCGGTGGTAGTGGCTTTGCTCCGAACAATCCACGGTCCCAGCTGCCCGGTGGTAGTTGAGAATCTACACGATAATTTAATATTACTGCACCAAGCAGGCTACTAGAAGATGAGAGCAATGCTACTTCTTCTGCGGAACGTTGAAACACCATTTGCGCCTCTAACTCTTTCCAGCTTATTTTAGTCAAATCGAGCAAGAACCCATGTTGAAATCCCTTCCCTTCAGCTTTATCCCCAGTTCGCCCAACCACGCGAGACATCAGTCTAATAAGATCAGCTTTCATTCCATCTCGACCTCTACTGGCAGTACAACTTGGCCGCAAATTACCACTAGCCATAGCAGTAAACATCTTAGTTAGATCTTCGACTGCTAAATTTGCACCCACACTAGCTTCGGACCCTTGCGATTCCGTCAATCCGCTGGTTGCCAGACTGCCAAACCAAGCATATAAATCGTCACCTTTCTTCGCAATTTTTTTCACCAATGCGGGTTTTTGCTTTTCTAATTCAGCTAATCTTTCACGTTTAGCAGCTAATCTTGACTCGAGATTCTCTAGTTTTGCTCGTAACTCTTGTTCTTGTTGTTCAGTCTTTCTTACTGCCTCGTTAGGTGCATTCAGTTGCGATCTTACTCTTTCTTCAACTTTAAAATTCAACGTTTGAATTTCTGTCGTATTTGTTCGAAACTCATCTAAATAATTTTCTAAAGTTGTTTGTAACACAGGAAATGTAATCCAACTAGGGTTCTGCTTTAATGGATTTTCCTTTAGTGAGCTCCAAGCTTGCTTTATCCCCGGATATTTTTTTTCTAGCTTTGCTATTTTACTTTCCAAATTTTCAAGATTTTTTACGTGAGGCCCACTATAACGATCGTAATGCTCAGCGTTTCTTGCGTCTCTTTCAACAGTTTTTTGGGTTTCTGCAAATCTTTCCTTTTCTTTTTTTGTCAAACGTTCTTTTTCCCTCAAGTCAGTCCTTTTGCCTTTAATGTCTTTATCTAACTTATCTATTTCTTTGTGTAATCTCTGTATTTGGCGTGGACGCGCGTTCTCTTCTTCAGTACACTTTACTCCATTGTTAATTTCTTCCCACTTAACCAGTGTCAACATAAATGCCAAATCGTTTAAGTTTTCTTCGGTGGTAATGAAGTTCCATTTTGTGAGATTGTCTAATTTGGCTTTTTCTCTCATCTCTAATATAGCACCCCCCACGCCATCGACTACTGTTCCAGCCACTCCTACCACAGGTAACTGGCCTATTGCCGAGGCTAAAGAAGAAACAATTTGCTCTCCAGATGATTTAGAACGTTGCACGTGATCAGAAGAAGCAGCGTTAGCCCCAATCATAGCTTGCCTTAAAAGGGTTTGAACCTGACTATAATACGCATGTGCAGCTGGATTGAGTTCTATGCTCTGCATTAATTCTTGTTTACGATAACCCTCCACTTGCGTCATACCCAGTTTAATTTGGGAAACAACGGGAGTATATTTAGCGATAATCTGACTTACCTCGGAGAGAACAGGCTCTTTTCTTAGTTCTTCTAAAGCGTTCAAGGTTGCATTATGCGCGTCTTCTATTGATCGAAGGACAGCGCCTGGATTAGTGATTTTTCCAGGAGTGAGATATAGAGGTATTTTATCATGAGGTATTCTCGCGTCTTCTAAAGTTTCACGTAATTGAGCCTGCAACTGACTGAACTCCGTCGCACGAAGGGCAAGAAAGATGTAGGGGTCATTCATTTCTGTCAATCGCGTGGGAATCGAGACACCCAAGGGTTCAAATGTTTCATCGTAATCTGAACTTTCTTGAGGTTCATATACTCTACTACTTTGTGGATCTTCAAGATGCTTAAATTCCCTTTCTGCATTTAGTAAAGCTTGGCTGGACTGATTAAGAATCAAAAGTAATCCAGGTAGAGTCTGATTTAAAGCTAACTTTTGTTGCAAGTGCTGGTGATACTCTTGACAACTCGTCACACAAGCTTTGCAAACAAGTGTGGTTGTGTTCAAAGTCCCATAGGTAGTTCTTTCACGATCAAAATTACTTCCAAGTTTATAATCAGAAACCTTTAGATGCATTGATAATGCTGTTAGAAATGCTTGTTGTTTTGCCAAAACAAGCTCATCTTTAGTTCTCATTCTGCGAGAGGGTCTCGGCGCTTTCTCCTCCGAAACATCCATTCTATACTCCCTAACTAATTCAGCCAATGCATCTCCATATTCAGCACAGATATTTAATAATTTTTCGGAAAAAACTATAGTTGGAATGTTGCCATCATCTGTTTTTTTTCCCTCCGTAAATAGTTTTAATTGCTTATTGAGATTCGATACTTCTTCATCCAAAGCCGCTAGAACATTATTACGCCTTTTCTCTTCGAATCTTAATGATGTTTTTTCATCCTCTACTTCCCTCAATTCAGGAATAGCTGGACTTTCTTGGACTGGGCTTTTTTCGTTTTCACATCGCCCTATCAATTGGTCCATAAGAAACTCAGCAGTCTCAGCAAACTCCCGCCGTAGATACACCACTTGCGGGTGATCGCCGTCATAATTTCCAATTGCTTCTAAGAGTGTTCCAAATTGAGCGATAATTTCTTTTATAGTCCTCGGTTTGGTGGGACATTCTAAACCCAGCTCATTTAATGCCCCAGTACAAGCAGAAAGAAAGTCATTAAACCTTGCTGAACAAGCCTCGGTTGAATCATCAACTATTGCTCTTTCTAACTTCTGAAGAGTTCCAAAGATTGTCAGCTGTTTTTCTTTGGTTTCATTACGACTCTTCGCTTGATACCAAAAATAAAAAAAAGGAAGTATAAAAAACGAAGCAAAGAACATTGTCCAGCCAGATGGGACAGTGGGAGAAAATTTTTCAAATTTTGGTTGGGAAGTCTTGGAATTCTTAGCCATGACGCACCTCTATCTTTGTTTTTAGAATTATTCTTTTTATATTGGTTTTATTATATCGAAAAAAAATTAAGAGATTATTAAATTTTACTAAGAAATTGCGTGTTATTTTACGATGAATCAAGGACTTTGCGGGGATTTAAGGGAATCTTAATATTTAAGTTACTGATTACTGAAGGTGATGTTGAAATAAATTCTATCACGAGGCGATGAGGTGAAAGGGGCTTGCTGCGCTTCCCCAGAGGGTGTTAACTGACAGGGATGTCAGTTCCAAGCCCCCATGGATGGGTTCACGGCGTCCTTCTGGGGAAGCGCAGCAAGCTCCTTTCACCGGACTCCCCCAAACTAAAGGAGCTACCAGTTAATATTACAGTGGAATTTATTATTTAGCCTTTATATTACCCAGCTGATTGCAGCCGCAGTTTAAGCTGCATAACATGCTGATAAGCCTCATCAATGCGTTGCTGGGAAATATTCCCTTTCTGAACTTCATTATAAATCATATCCACCAATGCCTGAGCATCCTGTGGCTTAGTGAGTTGGTTACCAAACATTAAAATATCAGCCCCGGCGTTAATTGCCAATCGCACGGTAGTTGGCACATCATAATGCTGGCTGATCGCCGCCATTTGTAAATCATCGGTAATCACCACACCGCTAAAATGCAGCTGATTACGCAGCAGGCCGGTGATTATCATCTTCGACAAGGTTGCCGGGTAATCAGCACTATCCAGCTGGCGGTTAATCAAGTGACCCACCATTACCAATTCACAGCCATTCGGAGTATTCAAAAGTTTTTGATAAGGCGTTAACTCATACTGTTTCCAGGTTTTGGTAATATCAACAAAGCCTTTATGAGAATCGGTGGTTGAACTGCCGTGGCCTGGAAAATGTTTATAGCTACATAAAATCCCTTGGGCCGCCATGGCTTGAGAAAAAATTCCTGCGTATTTCGCTACTCGCTGAGGATCGGCGGAATAGCTGCGGTCATATTTAGCTATAATCGGATTACGCGGATTGACATTCACATCCACAACTGGCGCAAAGTCCAGATTAACCCCAGCGGCTTTTAAGGTTTTCGCCATTTGCTGAGCACGGGCAGCAGCTTGAGCATCGCTTCCTGAAGCAATTTGCACTGCGGTCACTGTTTGCGGAAAGCCCATTTCGGGTTTGAGGCGATTGACTTTTCCGCCTTCATAATCAATGCCGATTAATAACGGGTATAACTGATTGCCCTGATTTTTCGCAGCTTGTCTGGTGTAGTCCTGTAACTCTGCAGTGAGCTCCTTTAATTGCGCAGGACTGCGGACATTGCCTTTTTGACTGGCTTTTTTCTGTTTCTGATTTTGGGTAAATAAAATTACGCCACCGATGCGCTGGGCCAAAATATCGTGAACAATCGGGTCGTTGGCATTTAATTCTTCACCTGGAAAACCCAGCATCAGCATTTGGCCAATTTTTTGCTTTAGGGTCGGTTCTGAGCCTGCAGCTATACTCACTGAGCAACAGACCAGCATGAATAGCACCACTAAAATCCTGATGGATCGTAATTTCATAATCATTTCCTTCTGATTGTTGGATTAAATCTACCTTGTTTTGCTAGATTACGGTATTGCAAGACTTGGGCGCGGCAGTGAAAATAATTCTTGTATGGATTCTACTTTTTTATTTAAAGCAAATTTTTATGCAATTTCTTCGTCGTAACAAATCTAGATCTTTATTGGGTATTGATATCAGTGCAACACATATTCACCTCGCAGAACTGACTTACACGCAAGGGAAATATATGTTGCGCAATGCTGCACAAGCGCCACGGTCAGCAAACACCGAACCACTAAAAACCTGGGGTCATCCTACTATTATTAATGAATTAAAACAAATCTTATCGACCATAAAACCGCGCAGTAATAGAGTTGCGATCGCGTTGCCGCGAAATACCGTTTTATGCAGGAATCTGGAATTAGATGCCCGATTAAGCAAGACCGAAATTTTCCAATACCTGCTCGCCCATGCCGAGCGCCTGTTTAATTTTCCTGCTGCGGCACTAGTCATTGATTTCGCCGTTGCAGCCCCTATTGCGAAAGAAAGTGATCAATCGATCCCTATCTGCTGTGTCGCTGCCAAACGCACAGATGTGAGTCTGTGTCAGCAGATTACAGGAAAATTGGGTTTGAATTTAATTCTAGTCGATATTGATGAGAATGCTTTGCAGCGAATCGCCGCTTCCACTTTAGCCTTAACTGCTCCATCCACTCATAGTATCGCCGCGCTCTTGTATTGCAGCATCAACAACTATTCTTTACTTATATTTAACCAGCAATCATTGCTGCACAGTCAACAGGAACCCATCGCAGCCGCTGCGGATGAGACTGCGCAATACGAAAGCATTAGTCAAACATTCATTCGCAATTTGAGCATCCAGGGTTTTGGTCAAGCAGCTTCGCCAATGACTAGAATTTTTTTAACTGGCACATTAGCTACCGAAAAACTTGCCACCCACATCCAACAGCAAACCGCCATCCCCTGCGAAATCCTCAATCCATTCGCTTCCCTTAATTTTGAATATAACCAGGATACTCTAACTGCAGCCTCACAGTTTGCACTCAGTATTGGCTTAGCCATGCGAGTTAAATCATGAACATTAATTTACTGCCCTGGCGAGAATTACAGACTCAACAGAGAAACAAATGTATGCTATTAACCACCATCAGCAGCTTAGTTCTGGTCCTACTGACGTGGGGAAGTTGGCAGCTGCTAAGCTTGATAAGCCTGCAGAAAGAAACACAGTTATTAGGAGAATTGCAGAAAAACCTGCAGGCCATAGCACCAAGCTATCAACAGGCACTAGACCGAAAACAACAGCAGGCTCAGCAAAACATTCAGCTGCAATTCCTGAATGCCGAAATTAAAAATTATCTTGCAGCAACCCATATCTTAAGCGCAATCAGTGAGAAAATTCCCCAGCAAGTGTATCTCACCGCAATTACCCGAGAAGCCACCACTCTGGGCATCGAGGGTCGCGCCAGAACACATGCGGATATTGCCGCCTTCCTCCAGCAAATGGAAATGATTCTGACGTCAGCAAAACCCGTGGTTTCTGAAACCAAAACCCATGACAGTACTGAAACCGAAATTAATTTTCACTTGAATTATGATATCCATAGCCTCTATTGAGCGGATTTTCCCGCAGAAGAAAATTTATCGCCTTGCGACTTTACTGCTGATGTCGGTGATGGTTTTTCTTGGTTTATGGATT
>FTIX01328463.1_pt1 | contig 18534 bp, 17 predicted proteins | sample 1658561 | NCBI WGS metagenome assembly FTIX01 (sample SAMEA3914836, study PRJEB12502) | metagenome | biome: forest; material: soil | place: Canada | collected 2011-07-03 | depth 0.3 m | reverse complement strand
GAGAGGGGAAAGATTATTGAAAACATTTATGCAACAACGCCTCTCCCGCAAGGAAAAACGGGAAAGATTATTATTTATCTGTGCATTGTTATATGGAGATTCTCTACATGCGAAAAATTATTCCCCATCTCACTATCATTTTATTCATGCTTTGCAGTTATAGTTCTCCTAGCCTTTCCTGCACTGATTTCCGTCTCACTGGGAAAGATGGCACTGTCATTGTTGCCCGTAGCCTGGAATTCGCTGAAGATCTCAATTCTAATCTGCGCAGCTCTCCCCGAGAAAGACTTTTTAATATGAGCACAGTCGCAGGTCAGCCCGGACTTTCCTGGAAGGCAAAATATGGCTATGTCTATCTTGATGGCGCTAATTATGATGCTGCTGTAGATGGTTTGAATGAACAAGGATTATCTTTTGAATACCTCTATTTGCCTGGAGAAACTCAATACCCCAGCATTCCGGCGGGCAAAACGCAGGAAGCCTTACCTTATATTCATTTTGGTGATTGGATACTCAGTAATTTTAAAACCATTGCTGAGGTCCGAGAAGCACTACCAAAAATCTACGTCTATGCAGAAAAAATCTCGGCATTGGGTAATATCATATATCCGCTTCATGCCGCCATTTACGAGGCTTCGGGTAAAGGTATTGTTGTCGAATTCGTGAATGGTAAAATGCAGGTCTATGATAATCAAATAGGGGTGATGACCAACTCCCCCACTTACAACTGGCAACTCACTAATCTGCGTAATTATGTGAATCTCACACCCTATACGCCACAACCTATAATTGACCATAAGATATTATTCGCCGCGACTGGTCAAGGTGCGGGAATGGTTGGGCTACCTGGAGATGTGAGCCCACCATCGCGTTTTGTTAAAACAGCCATTATGCTGGCCACTGTGATTCAACCCATCGATGTGGCCAGTACCCTAAATGTTGCCCAACATATTATGAATAACTTTGATATTCCCTTAGGTTTTGTCCGTGAGGAAAAAACCGGTAATGCGGTAAATGAATTAACTCAGTGGGTGGTGTTTAAAGACTTAACCCATAAAGTTTTATATTTCCGCAGCTATGACAATTTAAATTTACAAGCGGTTTCACTCAGTCAAATTAATTTTTCCGCTAATGCACCCTTGTTGAAAATGCCGATTAAAAGTCCCACCACCATTCAAGACGTGACCGCCGACTTTATTAATCAAGCTCCAGCCCAATCCACATCGGCGTTGCAAGCCGGAAGTAATTGAAACTAAACGGATTAGCCAAATTTTCCCCTATCTTTGGGGAATTTTCGCTGGTACAATAAAAAAACTAGGCGGCTCTAAGTTTTAACTTTTAAAGCCCTAGAAGTAATAACATAACCACAGGTGTGTATAAAAATGTCTAGCAAATCACCTCTGAATGATCCCCTTTCCAGCCCGGCAGCTCGGGGTAAACGCTTAAAGATTTTGCGTAAAATGTCTGATCTCAGCCGCGAAAAAATGGAAGAGAAATATCGGATTAGCGCTAATACGATTCAATCTTGGGAAGCGGCCAAAGCCGGCGGCCTAACCAATAAAGGTGCCGAACGCATTATTTCGGCCTTTCATACCGAAGGAATTTCTTGCTCAGTCGACTGGTTACTTTATGGGATTGGCAGTCCTCCTATGTTGAGAACAGCCGAACGCTATCTTATTCATGAAACAGCCCATACCAACTATTCGACGATCGGCTTACCCGAAGATAAAGCAATCATTCAAGAATTACAGACTTTCCGTACCTTGAATCTCAACACCCTAGATACTCTCGTGAATGATAATGGCATGTTACCTTACTATTGTCCCGGCGATTATGTCGCTGGTAACAGGCGGACTGGCGATGCGATCTTGCAATTGGTAGGCAGAAATTGTGTTGTAGAAATGGCCACGAATGAAATATTATTGCGTCGTATCCAACGCTGTAATCATTTAGGGTCCTACACTCTTTCCTGCATCAATCCGGATACTTCCGTAAGACAACCTACCTTATATGAACAAAAATTAATCAGCGCTGCCCCGATTATTTGGCATAGGCGTCCTGATTATTATTCAATTAAGAAGATTAGCCGTAAGAAACAACGCAGAGAAGTCAATGAGTTGATAGATTCTATGATTCCTGTATAAATTGCCGAGGGCTATATATTGACAACCAGGGGGTTTTTGAACTAGACTTAGTTTAGTCTAGCAAGAGGCCGAAAAATGATTACTGTGAATACTCATCAAGCAAAAACTAAGTTGTCCTATCTATTAGCGCAAATTGAAGAACATAATGAGATAGTACGAGTATGCCGTAATGGCAAACCAATTGCCGATATCGTGCCCATTAAAAAATCAGCGATAAATCCATTACAGCAACACTCCATTTTGCAAGGCGTTAAAATTCATTACGATCCTATTGCCCCGCTCACTGAAGATGAATGGCCGACCGAAGATAATATATGATTCTGCTCGATACTTGTACGTTACTCTGGCTGGTAACCCAACAGGATAGTTTAAGCAAAAATGCTCTTCAAGAAATTAACGAGAATTCAAATGCATTGTTTACTTCCGCAATAAGTGCTTTTGAGATTGGCGTTAAAGTCAATAAAAAGCTTCTTGAGTTGCCACTTCCACCACAAGAGTGGTTCAGTAAAGTACTTTATTTACATGGATTAATTGAATTACCTATAGATAGTGAAATTGCATTATTTGCAGCACAATTACCTCCCATCCATAAAGATCCAGCAGATCGCTTAATCATTGCAACCGCTCACAAACATCATCTCACCATTTTAACGCCCGATCAGCATATTTCTACTTATCCACAAGCAAAAACAACCTGGTGACTGATATGATTGAGCCAATCAAGTCCGCAAATATTTCTTGAACTCCGTAAACATCTTTCTAGAAGCATTGAAACAAGCAGCGACTGGATATAAATTCAAAAAACCATGAATCATTCCTTCCGCATAGTGAGAAAAGACCTTATTGCCTGCGCTTTCTAATTTCTGAATATACTCTACACCTTCATCATGTAAGACATCACATTCTGCTACCACCACAAAGGCTGGCGGCAAATTTCCTAACTCTTGGACTTGTAACGGGTAGGCCGGATAAGCCGCAACTTTTCCATCTGCCAAATACTTAGCATCAAACCATTGCATACCAGCAGTACTCAAACCATAACCTTCTGCATAAGTATGATAAGAGCTACGGGAGAAATTATTGTCAACCCAAGGATACATCAACCACTGCCAGGCGATTGCGGGGCCTTTTCTGTCGCGGGCCAGAATACTCACCATCGCCGCCAAATGCGCACCCGCGCTATCACCAGCCACCACCAACTGCGCGTCCTTCATCCCCAGTTTTTCTCTATGCGCGGCAACCCATTCCAAAGCGGCATAGCCATCTTCTATTTGCGCAGGAAAGGGGTGTTCTGGCGCTAAACGATAATCCACTGAGATCACCGGCGTTTGCAGTTCATCCGCCATCCAACGGCAAGCTGGGTCATATTGTTCCACATTACCCAGCACATAACCCCCGCCATGATAGAACACGATCACTGCATTCGTTGCCACAGTCGCAGGCTGATAGTGTCTTAATAAAATATTCTGATGCTCCTCGGCGGCAATGGTAAAGTCAGAAATGGCTGGTTTTGGCAGTGCTTGCGGAAATTTTCGTAATTCTGCGAAACGTTTGGATTGTTCCCGAGCCGCCACTGGCGAAAGCACAGATACATCTTGCCAATCCGAAGCATATAATGCTTCAAGCGCAATTTTTATTTCAGAGTTTAATGCCATATGATCACTCCATAATTAGGGTCTGTTTACAATTCGCTACACCGCCGCAGAAACCGTTGATTTTTGAGCACCGCAGCGGAGTTTATGACCAACGTGAATCCCGTGGGACGTAGATTGTAAATGAGCAGCTTCGCGGCGTACATCAATGGTTTCTGCAAGGTATAGTAGAATTGTCAACAGACCCTATTGTTTAAAGTATTTTGTTATCGACACATAATCTTTCGCGGGGCCTTTCACTTGATAAGATAAATCAAAGACATGTTTCGAAATAAATTGATAAATTGCTTTATAATAATCAGCCTTACATAAATGATGACCGACTGCAACCTGATTTTCTGCTTCGGCAGATTGAAAAACCAAAGTATGGAATAAATTACCCGGCTTGCCATTGCTGGAAAAATACACTTTAATTTCGTTTTCCATGCCGTCCCAGTAATAAAAATAATCCTGGTAGATAGTAAATTCACCGCGATGATGAGTGAGCAAGCCATGCTCAAGATAATGTAATAAATCAGTTTCGATCATTTTAAAACAAGCGGTACCACTGACATAATCCCCAGTGGAAAAATTACGTGTGAAACTCCAGTCTCCTTGGAAGTTCGCAAAAATCGTTTTGAGTAATTTTTTTTTCATTTACTTATTCAAAGAGCTATCTGATTCACACATTTTGTTAATATTGACAAACGACGAGCCCGTCATTCCTGCTTTACCGAGCTATCCTAAAATGCCAGCCTTTCAAGCAGGAATCAAGCGCCATGCTTTCCAACGGAATGCGCAAATGCCCATATCATTTAAGGCGATCTCACTTCGTCTGATTAGTTAGGCACTCGATCCCCGCTTAAAAGACCGGCATTTTAGGATAGTTCGGTAAAGCGGGGATGACGAATTCTAATTTATATATCTACGGAAAGCAGTGTATTTCGGGTAGCTTCAGAGACTGGAGAATTAAATGAATACGCTGTTCACGTTCCTGCGCGGTGAGTATTTTTGGCTCATGATCCACAGCAAAAACAGCGTGACGAATCGCCGGATCATTTTCTAACCGTGGGATAATATGCCAATGAATATGCGGGACCAAATTACCGAATAGTGCATAGTTTATCTTCACGGCGTTAAAGGTCTGCTGCAGTACTTTTGCCAACAGGGTAACTTCCTGCAGTAATTGCGCATTAACTTCCGGGCTTAAATGAAATAACTCTGTTGCATGATGCTTAAGAATCAGCACACACCAACCCGGAAAAAATTGATCGTGATGCAGATAAGCAATACTTTGCGCAAATTCAGCAATCCTATATTCCGCACTGGGCCATTTTTTTCTGCAAACATCGCAATGCTTAACTTGATCTTTGTTCATCGCCACGGATCACTCATCTTTTGAAAGCTCCTTTTCGAACAAAACTTTTAACTCCAGCTTTGCCTGATTAAGAACTTCCTTATGCTCTTCATTCAAATTCTTTCCAGCTCGATTAATATAAAAACTCAGCATCGACATCGCAGAATGATAAGGTGAAGATTTACGATTTTTACTATTTAACGCCGAGTTCTTTAACGAACGAGCAATCTTCTTAGGATCATCCCAGGTAAAAACCCCCTCTTCAAGATCCAATGCATGACTAGATTCAGTCACCTGTTTCGACCATTTCTTGGGTTTCTTTGCTTGATCATCCATAAATTATCCTGGTTTTTTATTTATACGAAACAATAAACATGATAATACCACTCCCAATAAAGACAGACTCATCATCATGTAAAATATTAGATGGAAAGCACCCAGGAAGCTATAAGCTAAAGCTTCTTTCATAGGCAAAATTCTGAGGTCTGAATTCAATCCCTTAACCAACGCTAATTGGCTCTGCGAGCCATTAGCCGCTTGCGATAATATTTTAAGCTGTTCCGGATTGATGGATACATGCTGCACTGCCAAAAATTGCCGCAACAATGCTTGGCTATGGAGATCCATAATCGTGCTGGAAATTGCCACTCCCAGCATTGCACCACTGATCCCGATAGTAAAAAACAGACCAATTGCCACCCCTACCGCTTCTTTGGGCGCTTGCACCAAGACCCCCGCTGCAGTGGCCGGAATGTTAGCACCAAACGCTAAACCGAACAGCATTAAGCCAGCAATCAAAGTATTTTGCTGAGTGCTGACACTCACCTGCGTGAGTATGAAGCAACTTATCACCGCAGTAATCATCGAAATTAAAATGGGCCATTTATAGCTTACGAAATCAACCATTTTGCCAATCAACGGCGAAGCAACCGCAATGACTGCGGTCATAAATAACAATAGCGATCCTGTCCGCAGCGGGCTCATCGCCAAGACATTCTGCAAATACAGCGGAATGATAAATAATAGACCACTGGATGCAAACATAAACAACATGCGAATATTAACTATATTCAAATATTGTTGGTTTTTTAATAATCTGAGGTCAATTAACGGGTGTTTGGTTTTTAAGGATTTCACCACAAAAAGGCTTAGCAGGCAGCCACCTATAACACAGCATAAAATAAAATAATATTTACCCAAAACTGTATATTGATTGACACTCACCAAGATAAAACTAAAACCCGCAATGAATAATGCAGCACCAAAAAAATCCATGGAAGATTCCCTCGTAATTTCATCGCGGGGAACTATTTTCAAGGTCATGATAATAGACAGTAACCCCAAGGGCACATTGAGTAGGAAGATCCAGCGCCAGCTAGCCAGTTCTAAAATCACCCCGCCCACAATCGGCCCGGCTGCCTGGGCAACACCAGTAATGGTGATTGCTGCACCCATCGCAAAACCCCGTTGCTGTTCGGGGAAGGCCTGAACAATTAAAATTAACGACAATCCCAAAGTCGCGGCAAAACCCAAACCTTGGATAAAACGAGCGAGAATAAGCATTTCAACGTTAGGCGCAAGACCAGCCAAAAGCGAAGCAGCAATAAAAAAGACCACCCCTAATATGTAAACTCGACGTTTACCCAGCATATCTGCCAAACGTCCAAAAATGCAAAAACTCACAGCGGTCACTAATAAATAGCTGGTAATCACCCACTGGATTTCTGTCATACCGACCCCAAAGGCTTTAGCAATATTGGCCAAGGCCAAATTAACAATGGTGGCGTCCAGATTTACCAACAGAATCATCATACCTACTGCCAGAAAAACCAGCCATTTGCGCTGCGGATTCATAAAAACTCCATTAAATTCCTATCATTCTGACTAATTTGTCAGAAAAACAATTCTACTACTTTAATAAACATACTCTTTGTACCTGCTCCTGTCATCTCACAGTTACCGTCATTTTTCGCGCAGCACAGAGTGACAGTCACCAAGGCTGGCAATAAGGATCAATCAAGTTTATTCTTGACCCATGTTTGATCTATTTGAGTATAAAAAATCCTAACCTTGAAATATTCATTGTGTATTTTGATGTAACATGGCGCATAAAAATAGGAAAAAAAATATATGAACAATCAGCGTGAGCAAATCCCCGTCCAATTACCTTCTCTTTCTCAACCAACTCCTGATGAAATTAAACGCATCCTTTCAGAATCGAATAATCCTTTTAAGATTTTAGGCGTAAATCCTGCGGATGAGGATGCTGAAATTAAAAAAACATACAGAAGGCTGGCTCTAATAACTCATCCTGACAAAAATACAAATAGGACTCAAGAAGCGACCACTGCTTTTAGAAAGGTTGAAGAGGCCTATAAAAAAATTGAAACTTCCCAAAAACGTCGCCGATGGGCTAAAAAATATCAGCTTTCTTCTCAAACCCATAGTAAAACAACCGGAACCCAAGGGTTTGCTCTGCTCTGCAAGGATAAATATGAGATCATGGAGCATATAGCACTGATTGTGGAATACATAAACGAAAATGCCGGTAAATGTTGTCGAGTAGGGTATGGCCGAGCAAATGTTTTTACTAAAGCCATAGATATGGACCTACCTTACTTTCAAGAAATTTTTACTGCTTTGTTACAATACAATAGAAATCAGGCCCTCGGTAGTGCACTTACAGCTGATGATATTTTCTATGAACAGAACCCTTTTTTCCTGTTAATTTATAACCAGCATTTATTAATAAACAATCATCAGCAAACAGAAAAAAACCAAATTTTTATCGAGAAATTTACCATTTTACAAACACTGCTTGGCAAGGATGTCAGTGAAAAACTATTGGAAGAAGCCGTACAGCAAGCCAGTCAACAGTTAAAATCCGAGCTTTTCCTCTCGCAAACACAGAATATTTTCTCTGCATTATCATCCTCACATCTTAAATCTGCAGCGGATATCGTGCAGCAGCTACTTCAAAATCATGAAGCAACACTGCGTTCTAATTCATTTGCTGGATATGGCTATGATGGACGAGCTTTTTCCAGACGAAGTTACATGACAAGCCCTGCATTTCACACACATAACCCATATGGTTTTTACGCACCACCTTCGTCATCCATCGGTTTTTCATTCCCTACTTATGTCCAGGGGCCAGCGGAACCTAGCATGAGTCAATCATCGACCAGGAAGCGAAAGCATCCAGCAGACACAAAAACCCCTTCATCAATGCCAACCCATTCGGGGTACGGCCAATGTGCTTTTTATCCCAACCACATACCCTTCAATACACTTCTCCCAACCAATTCTGGAACGCAGAATATTTACTCCGATAATAATCCGCCACCAAATGTAATAAATCTCCTTATTAGGCAGCAAACGCAAGAGGCCTTGGAAATACTTTCCAAAAGTTTGGCTATTAACTCTCTTATTCAAAACATGCAGCAAGATTTGCTCTCTCAGCAATTATTAGCACCCGTCGCGGGAGCCGACCCAAGAAACCTGCAAGTCCCCTCAATAGATCGACTCAATCATGGTCAAACTGGACAAATGACAACCGTCCCAGCTTCCAGCCATGAAGTAGGGAGCACATTAAGCGACTCACCAGAATTCCAGGATCAGACCGTACGGCCCCGGTAAAAGCAGGCAGCGATTGGGGAATGGGGAAAGATTATTGAATTGAAAGGCGTTTATGTCCTGAATACCTTGTACTAATATATTTCATCAACTACCAGGTGCTAAATGAGCTAGTTACTACTATAATTTTTTATAGAATGATCCTCATGTTCATTCAGGACGTTTTGTGGCTGCTCCCCCTCCCACCCTGCTAAGGAACTGGCTTATGAAATACCTGCTCAACTTAAAAGAGGTTAACAAATCCAATCTGGAACAAGTCGGCGGCAAGAATGCGTCTCTGGGGGAGATGATCCAAAACCTCAGCGCCAAGAAAATTAATGTCCCAGAAGGTTTTGCTACCACCACTTTGGCCTATAAAGACTTCCTGGCACAAAATGGTCTGGCGGCAAAAATTGCTCAGGCTCTAGAAAAGTTAAATACCGATAATCTCACCGAACTAAAAAAGACCAGCCAGCAAATCCAGCGTTGGATTAAAGCCAGCCCCTTTAGCCCACAGTTTATCCAAGAAGTCTCTGCAGCCTATAACCAACTAAAAATCAAAACAGTGGCAGTCCGCTCCTCTGCGACTGCAGAAGACTTAGCCAATGCCTCATTTGCTGGGCAGCAAGAGACGTTTTTAAACATTCAGGGCACGCAAAACGTGTTAGAGGGGATAAAACTGGTCTTCGCCTCGCTGTTCACAGCCCGGGCTATTACTTATCGCCAACATCAGGGCTTCGACTCTAGTAAAGTGGCGATTTCTGCCGGCATCCAATCTATGGTGCGTAGCGACAAGGCAAGCAGCGGTGTCATCTTCACCCTGGATACTGAATCCGGGTTTGACCAGGTCATTTTGATCACCTCATCCTATGGTTTGGGTGAGACCATCGTCCAAGGCAAAGTTAATCCAGATGAATTTTATGTATATAAACCTTTATTGCATAAAGGCACGCACGCTATTTTATCGCGAAAATTGGGCGATAAAGCGCTAAAAATGATTTATACCGCAAATAAATCTTCAAACAAATCGACTCGCTTTATTCCCGTACCCCCCAAACAACGTCGGTATTTCTCGCTGAGTGATGCTGAAGTAGTCAAACTCGCGCAACAAGCCCATATCATAGAACAGCATTATGGCATGCCCATGGATATTGAATGGGCTAAAGATGGGGTGAATGGTGAACTATATATTCTGCAAGCCCGACCAGAAACCGTGAAAAGTACGAGCCAGCAATCCAGTGTGAAACATTTTCATATCGAAACTAAAAGCCCAGTGCTGGCCACTGGACGCAGCGTAGGACAGGCTATTGGCCAGGGTCCAGCACGGAACATCAGCAATTTAAAAAATATACACGCCATGCAAGACGGTGAAGTACTAGTGACCGATATGACCGACCCCGATTGGGAACCGGTGATGAAAAGAGCCGCCGCGATAGTAACTAACCGCGGTGGCCGTACCTGTCATGCAGCCATTATTGCCCGTGAACTGGGTATTCCTGCTGTGGTGGGCTGTGGCGATGCCACCAGCCGCATTAAAACCGGGGCTGCCGTCACCGTATCATGCGCTGAAGGAGAAACCGGCTATGTTTATGCTGGAAAACTCAACTACCAGGTGGAAGAAACCAACGCCAAGGAAATGCCGAAAATCCCGCTGAAAATTTGTCTAATTCTAGGCAACCCCGGCAAAGCTTTCGCCTATCAGTTTCTACCCAATGATGGTGTAGGTTTAGCCCGACTGGAATTTATCATCAGCAATACCATAGGCATCCATCCCAATGCTTTACTCAATTTCGCTCAATTACCAGCCCGGCTCAAACAGGAAATCCAGAAAAAAACCTGCGCCTATCCTGATCCAGTAGAGTTTTATATCGAGCGCTTAAAAGAAGGAATTGCTACCATCGCAGCCGCATTTGCACCACGCCCAGTTATTTTTCGTTTTTCAGATTTCAAATCCAATGAATATGCCGGTCTGTTGGGCGGGGAATTGTACGAACCGAAGGAAGAAAATCCCATGTTAGGTTTTCGCGGCGCCGCACGGTACATTGATAAAAGCTTCGCCCGATGTTTTGAATTAGAGTGCACTGCCTTCAAACGCGTCCGCAACGATATGGGCCTGACTAATGCGCAATTAATGGTGCCATTCGTGCGCACGGTTAAGGAATTGGAAAATACGATAAAACTCATCGCCAGTTATGGCTTAAAACGCGATCAGAATGGTCTGAAGATCTATATGATGTGCGAAATTCCAGCAAATGCTTTATTGGCAGAAGAATTTCTGCAACACGTCGATGGTTTTTCTATTGGTTCAAATGATTTAACGCAGCTAACCTTGGGCCTCGATCGTGATTCCGCGATCATTGCTCCGTTATTCGACGAACGTAATGAAGCGATTAAGATTTTACTAGCCAAAGCGATTACTGCCTGCAATAAAGCTAATAAATATGTGGGCATTTGTGGTCAGGCCCCTTCAGACCACCCCGATTTAGCTAGCTGGCTGGTGAGTGCCGGAATTCAAAGTATCTCATTAAACCCTGACACTATTGTAAAAACCTGGCTTTCATTGGCGAACTGCCAGCAAGGTGAATACCATGAAAAAAATGATTATCAAACCGCTAAAACCAGCGGCACTTTGTCCCAAAGTCGATCCTGATTTTTTCAGTTTCGAAACTACGGATGATATTCAAGAACTCAAAGAAGTAATCGGGCAAAAACGCGCCCAGGAATCCGTCCGCTTTGGCATAGGTATCAAAAGTGATGGTTATAATCTGTTTGCAATGGGTCCTTCTGGAGTTGGAAAACGCGGAGTTATCCGCACTATTTTAGAAAAAGAAGCAAAGACCAAACCCATCCCTTATGACTGGTGTTATGTTTATAAGTTTGATGATCCGGCAAAACCACACGCTCTACAACTGCCACCGGGATGGGGAATTAAGTTTCGTCGCGACATGGACAATTTAATTGACGATTTGACCAGTTCCATCCCGGTAGTATTTGAAAGCGATGAATATCGATCTCGCATCCAGAAAATTGGCGATGAGTTGAATAATCAGCAGGAAAAAATGCTCAAAGAAATCGGCGATAAAGCCAAAGAAGAGGATTTAATGATTATTCCCTCTCCCGAAGGGTTTACTGTGGTGCCTATAGATAAAAAAGGCAAGGCAATTTCCGCTGAAGCATTTTCGAAATTATCCCCAGAAGAGCAGAAAGACAGAGAGCAGGTTATCTCAAAATTTACCAATCGCTTAACAAATTTTTTGAAGCAGGTTCCCCGCCTACATAGAGAGCATCGCCGCAAAGAAAAAGAAGTCAGAAAAGAATTTGCATTGCTGGCGGTGGGCCATTTTATCGATGATTTAAAAAAAATCTATGAAGAATTCCCGGAAGTCTTGGATTATTTAAATGCGGTACAACAAGATATCATTGTGAATGTTAAAGACTTTTTGAAACGGGAAGAAACCAATACTTCTAATCAATTTGCCAATTCAGAAAAAATGGGATTATCACGCTATAAAATCAATGTGATAGTCAACAATGGTAAAATAACCGGCGCACCCGTGGTTTATGAAGAAAATCCCACCTATGCCAACTTAATCGCCCGTGTGGAACACATCGCCCAGTTCGGTACTTTAGTCACGCATTTCACTTTGATCCGTGCTGGCGCCTTGCATAAGGCAAATGGCGGTTATTTAATTTTAGACGCACGCAAATTATTAATGCAACCTTATGCATGGGAAGGTTTGAAACGCGCGTTATTTACTCGAAAAATCACCATCGAACCTGCTGAACAAATGATGGGCCTATTGAGTACGGTTTCTCTGGATCCAGAACCGATTCCTTTGGATGTGAAAATTCTGCTGTATGGTGACCGCTATATCTATTATTTACTCTGTGAAATGGATCCCGATTTTGAAGAACTTTTTAAAGTCGCGGTAGACTTTGAAGAGACCATAGACCGCAATCAACATAACTTGAAATTATATGCAGAACTCATTGCATCTCAAGCGCAAAATAATAAGAAACGGCCATTCGATCGTGGCGCAGTTGCAGCTGTAATTAATCATAATATGCGCTTAATTGAAGATACCGAAAAAATATCGATCCATTTACGTAACATCCGTGATTTAGTGCACGAAGCAGATTATTGGGCGAGTAAGAGTGGGCATAAAATTGTCCAAGACACTGATGTGCAACACGCAATTAATGCCCAATTTCATCGCGTGGATAGAATCCGCGATCAGCTCTACGATAGTATTAAACGCGATATCCTGGTCATTGCTACCGAAGGAGAAAGCATCGGTCAAATTAATGGCCTCTCTATTATTCAATTGGGTAGTTTCGCTTTCGGCCATCCTTCGCGTATTACCGCGCAAGTGCGAGCAGGAGAAGGTCGCGTCATCGATATACAACGCGAAGTAGACTTAAGTGGCCCCATTCATGCTAAAGGGGTTTTAATTCTATCTGGTTTTCTGGGTGCGCGTTATATTAAGAAAGAACCATTTTCCCTTTCAGCCAGCCTGGTATTTGAACAAATGTATGGCTTAATTGATGGTGATAGCGCCTCTGCCGCTGAATTATGTGTATTACTATCTGCCCTTGCAGAACTACCCATTAAACAATCACTGGCGATCACTGGATCGATTAACCAACATGGTGAAATTCAAGCTATCGGTGGCGTCAATGAAAAAATTGAAGGTTACTTCGCCATCTGCCAGCAACGCGGCCTAACCGGCAAACAAGGTGTGATTATCCCCAAAGCGAATGTTGCGCATTTAATGTTGCGTGACGAAGTAGTTGAGGCCGCAAAAAATAAAAAATTCCATATTTATCCCGTCGAACACGTGGATGAAGCGATTTTTCTATTAACGGGTGTTCCTGTTGGCGTACGAAATAAAATTGGGAAATTTCCTCGTGATACGATTAATTATCAGGTCGAAAAATGCCTGGAAGAGTTCGCTAAAATTGAGAAACCAGCGAGAAAGAAGCGACCTAAGGCTAAATAACCTCTTAAGGACAGTTAAAAGCGACTAATAATTAGTTGCTTTTTTCTTTTAATCTATTAAAATTAACTATGACTCGTCTTAACAAACTTATAGCGCGCTTTAAATCTCTTCCCAAGGATTTTACTTGGGATGAATTGATACGATTATTGAAATCACTGGGATTTCAAGAAATCCAAGGCGATGGCTCCAGAGTAAAGTTTTTTAACCAGGACAAAGATTGCTTAATACAATTACATAAACCACACCCGGGGAAAATATTGAAGCATTATGCTTTGAGAGCAATTTTCCAACAGTTAATACACACCAAACTGATATAAGCATTAGGTAATATATGAATATTTTTCGTTATATAGGTTTTATAGGCTCTATTGAAGCAGATTCTGATGATAAAATACTTCATGGGAAACTGCTTTATATAAATGATTTGGTAACTTATGAAGCTCCAACAATTCCTAAGTTAGAAGTAGAATTTAAAAAAGCAGTTGATGATTATTTACAAACCTGCAAGCAGTTAAATAGAGAACCTATGAAGCCATTCAAAGGATCATTAAATATAAGGATAGGCGCGGAATTACATAGAGAAGCCGCACTTCATGCTGCTACTACTGGCATCTCAATTAATGAATTTATTAAATCAGCAGTGCAGAATAAAATTTATCAAGAAGACAATAGGATTAATTAGGGTTAATTGACGACAGTTATATACCCGTTCCACCAAGACGATGGCATGAGTAGAATTGCCTAGCTTAATGTTCACACAAGAAGCTTTTTTCGCTCCGCAATCAATTCATCCACTACTGTTGGATCCGCCAGGGTTGAGGTATCTCCCAACTGCTCAAACTCATCACAGGCGATCTTGCGTAAAATCCGCCGCATGATTTTACCCGAACGCGTCTTGGGTAAAGCACCAGTCCATTGAATGACTTGTGGAATGGCAATTCCACCAATCTCAGAGCGAACCCTTTCTATTAGTTCTTTTTTTAGACTCTCAGAAGGGATAATATTGGCTTTAGTTGTGACATAGGCATAAATTGCCTCGCCTTTCACTCTATCAGGAATCCCCACCACTGCTGCTTCCGATACCGCAGCATGAGTCAATAAAGCGCTTTCTACTTCTTCTGTGCCAATGCGATGTCCTGATACTTTAATCACATCGTCGTTGCGGCCAGTGATCCAATAATAACCTTCAGCATCACAATGCGCGCCATCGCCAGTTAAGTAATTACCGGAAAATTCTTTGAAATAATTATCGAGAAAACGCGGATGATCGCCATAGATTGTCTGCATCAAACCCGGCCAGGGTTGAGTAATCACCAGTTTCCCGGGCTGATCTGAGGCCACTTTATTGCCTTTATCATCGATGATAGCAGGCACAATGCCAAAAAAAGGCCAGCCTGCAGAACCTGGTTTTAAGGGTGTAGCACCTGGCAAGGGAGTAATTAAAATTCCCCCCGTTTCGGTTTGCCACCAGGTATCGACCACTGGACAGCGTCCCTCGCCCACCACCCGATAGTACCATTCCCAAACGTCAGGATTAATCGGCTCCCCGACTGTACCCAGTAGCTTAAGACTTTTACGGCTGGTATGAGTTACCCATTGATCACCTTCTCGGCGTAAGGCGCGAATTGCTGTTGGGGCAGTATAAAAAATATTCACTTGATGCTTATCAATAATCTGCCAAAAGCGTGAGAAATCTGGATAAGAAGGCACACCTTCAAACATCACAGTGGTCGCGCCATTCAGCAACGGGCCATACAGAAAATAGGTGTGCCCGGTAATCCAACCCGCATCAGCGGTGCACCAATAAATATCACCGTCATGATAATCAAAAATATATTTATGGGTGATGGCTGCATAAACCGCGTAACCGCCGGTGGCATGTAACACGCCTTTGGGTTTGCCGGTAGAACCAGAAGTATACAAAATAAACAGGGGATCCTGCGCATCCATTATCTCCGGCTGACATTGACTATCCGCTTCTTGCATCAGCTCGTGATACCAAAGATCGCGTTTTTGCTGCCAGTTGATCTCACTACCTGTACGCTTGACGACAATCACTTTTTTGACGTGGGGGCAAAACTCCAAAGCGTGATCCACATTATGCTTCAACGGCACAATTTTATTGGTACGCAGGCCTTCATCGGCGGTGATCAGCAGGCAGCAATCTGCATCTAAAATGCGGGTTTTCAACGCTTCCGAGGAAAATCCGGCAAATACTACGGAATGCACAGCGCCGATCCGCGCACACGCCAGCATAGTAATGGCGATTTCCGGAATCATCGGTAAATAAATACAGACTCTATCGCCTTTTTTAATACCTTGGCGTTTGAGGACATTCGCAAACCGGCAAACTTTTTCCTGAAGTTCAGCATAGCTGATGGTTTGGGTTTCTTGAGGATTATCTCCCTCCCAAATAATGGCTGCTTGCTGCCCACGGGTTTCTAGATGCCGATCTAAGCAGTTATAAGCAACATTAAGTTGGCCCTGACTAAACCATTGCATATTTAATTGCTGAAAATTTCCGCTGCAAGCTTGGGTCGGCAACTTGAACCAGTCAATAAAAGTTCGAGCCTGCTCTGCCCAAAAAGCTTCAGGATCCTGGACAGAACGCTGATACATAGCCTGGTATTTTTCTAGATTGATATGGGCTTTTGCTGCGAAAGAGGGAGGGACGGGATAAACTTTTTTCTGTTCCATGTTTTTATAATCCACAATTAATCATGGCTGTCATCCTTCGCTGGCACTCAGGATGACAGCATGATGATGTAACACATCAATCCAAAGTAATGCGAGCAAATTTTCTTTTACCGACCTGGTAAACATGGCTTTCACCACTCGCTACAGCATACTGCGTATCTTCCACCCGCTCACCATCAATTTTTACACCGCCTTGTTGAATCAAACGCAAAGCCTCAGAAGTGCTGGCCACTAAATTAGCTTGTTTCAAAATATGGCCGATTTGCAATGACCCAGCTGTAGACTGTAGCCGCAACTCCGGCAGATCTGCGGGAATTTCATTGCGCTGGAATCGGGCGATAAAATTGCGTTCTGCTTGTTCGGCTCCTGCAGCATCATGAAACCGAGCAATAATCTCTTTTGCTAATAACACTTTGAAATCCCGCGGATTAGCTCCCTGCCGCACTTCTTCCCGCCAGCGGTTAATCTCTAGTAAGCTTCGGAAACTGAGTAACTCCAAATAACGCCACATCAGATCATCCGATATCGACATCAGCTTGCCAAACATTTCATCTGCGGGTTCCGCAATGCCGACATAATTTCCCAGAGACTTCGACATTTTTTGCACACCATCTAAGCCTTCCAACAAGGGCATAGTAATAATTACCTGCGGCTTCTGACCAAAATGCTTTTGTAGCTCACGGCCCATCAGCAGATTAAATTTTTGATCGGTACCACCTAATTCAACATCGGCACGCATTTCTACTGAATCATAACCTTGTAATAATGGATAGAGGAATTCATGAATAGCGATGGGTTGCCGCTTCGTGAAACGCTTATGAAAATCATCACGCTCCAGCATCCGCGCAACAGTATGCGTTGCCGCCAATTGAATTAAATCCGCAGCAGACTTGGTATTCATCCATGTAGAATTAAACATGACTTGGGTTTTCGCAGGATTAAGGATTTTAAAAACCTGCTGTTGATAGGTTTTGGCGTTCTCAACCACCTGTTCGGCAGTCAATGGTTTACGAGTTTCATCCTTACCCGTTGGATCACCGATGCGGCCAGTAAAATCACCGATCAAAAATAGTACTTGATGTCCCAAATCCTGAAATTGCCGTAATTTGTTAATGACAACAGTATGGCCTAAATGCAAATCCGGCGCGGTTGGATCTAAGCCGAGTTTAACCTTCAAACATTCGCCCGCCGTTAAGCGTTCCAGAAGTTCATTTTCCAGGAGGACTTCAACCGCCCCCCGTTTAATTAAAGAGAGCGATTCTTGCGCTGAAGAGGTCATATGGGTAAACAGCCAGATAAGTTAATATTAAAGTAATTATTCACCATGAGATTCTAGATAAATATTACTCTGGCTGCAAATTATTACCTTATCCTTATTATTTAAGCCTTTTGCCATTACGAACGCCTACATCTTCTCTTTGCTTTCTTTTATTGTTTTTCTTTACCACAGGCTCTGAGGGTTGGTAATCCGAATTCCTTAGTTCTACTTTTCTAGATTTATTGCTAAGAAGCTCAGATTGGGATAATGATTGATTGATTTTATGTTTGGATATTGGCATTACATCCTTAGTTAATAGACTATATGTGCCAAAGCTATTACTCTTACTCTCTTTCCCAGCCAGCGGGTTTTCTTCCAGTCCTTTCATGGCAAATTGATGTAATACCGTCCGAGACTTCTCACTGGACTGCCTCGATACTTCACTTCTCTGGCTTTGCTCATTCATTTCTTTATTATCTGGCAATTCATCGCCTAATGTTAAGGATTCGAAACTCAGTCCTAAATTAAGTTCAGGAATATCAACTTTAGGAACCGCTGGAGATAATTTTCTATAAGTAGATTTTCTTTTAATATCTATTTCTTGTGTCATAATATTTTCTCGATTAAGAATAATTGTGAATGCAAAACGCATTTTAAAGAACATTACTTAACGAGAAATTAATGGTTATCTACAAAAATCATTATCGTTTCAATAATCTTTCCTCTCTCCCGCTGGAGGGGGAGGGGGTGGGGAGAGGGTGCTTGATGTGGCGAGAAAGTTTGGGAGAAACGCATAATGTAGTGAGAACCCGATGCACCCCCTCTCCTGACC
>FTIX01000331.1_pt4 | contig 18544 bp, 21 predicted proteins | sample 1658561 | NCBI WGS metagenome assembly FTIX01 (sample SAMEA3914836, study PRJEB12502) | metagenome | biome: forest; material: soil | place: Canada | collected 2011-07-03 | depth 0.3 m | reverse complement strand
GGCATTGTATTGACTTAATACAATGCCTTTTGCGATCGTTCAACCCCGGGGCTTTGACGCAGCCAAAATTCTCACTTTGAGCTGTTATGAGTATATTATTGTTGCACAGCCTCTAAAGGTTTAACGACGATGAGCAGTGGCAGCTTCAGCATCAGTCAAATGAGAGGAAACCTTACTTGTCATCTTGAACATATTGATTGGACTTGGTGAGCCAAAAACGCGAGACAAGTCTGCATTGGGAATAATGTTTCTTTTATTTTTTGGATCTTGAAGCTTATGTTTTTTGATGTAATCCCATAATCTCTTAGCCACCTCTGTGCGAGGCATTGGTCCGCGCCCAACAATCACAGCAAGCTCCTCGCTTACCTGTAAGGGCTTCATAAAAGCTGAATTCTTTTTTTCTTTTGCCATGATTTACTCCTTAGGTAAATTTAAGTAAATGTTTCTTAAAAATTTCTGTTAGCCATTGTTCAGGTGGCATTTCGCGCACAATTCTGCATACAGTTGGCTCAGAGACCATTGCTCTTCAGATCCCCGCTTAGCGACCCTTTTATCTCTCTTGCGAATTTATAGTCAACACGGCAGTGAAAAAAAATCTCAAGAAAGAATTTTAAATTTTTTTTATCTTCAACCCTGTCTTCCTACCATGATCCGCATGCTTTGCCGTCAAATTTTGTTGCAAACACGGATAAATTTGCACATCCGATCGAAGGATCAGACAAGTTCTTCTTTTTCTACTTTGGCCAGTGATGTGGATCTAGATCACATCTATTGCACACTTTGGTATCCAATGTCTTCAAAGCAGATTCCAAAGCCACTCTAGAAATCTCCAGAGGAGCTTTTAAATGAGTTTCTTCGGCAATGCACATCTGAATGTGAATTGTAGAGAAAAGCTTAGGTACAATCAATCCATCCCAGGAAGGACATTGCCAAAAACGTGTCGCACTCCAGGAAAGAAGGATGACAGTAGCGGCAGTTTCTTTAGCTGCAAATAGAATGCCAGGCTTTACTCTATATCTTGGGCCTCTTGGTCCATCTGGAGTTATGACTACAACCTCTCCCGTGCCCTTCAATTGAACGATCATCTTGCGCAATGCATGATGACGAATATGATGAGGCACGCGCAAAGAGCGCCCGCATTGGTAGCTATCCGTTAAGATGGCTAGGGGGTCACCATCGCGGCTATCGCTAATGAAAGCACGATAGATATGCTGAGGAGCATACCTGTGAAGGATTTCAGGCAAGATAAGCAAGCGATTGTGCCACAAAGCCAAAAGTGTAGGTCCTTGTGCTGCAGATTGAATTAACGTCTCAATTCCAGCAATTTGCACTCGGCAGGTGCTGAGAATAACGCGTAGAAGACCTTTTGTCAAGTAAGCCGCTGGATAAGCAAACAAATAACGCTTGAGATAGCCAAGGAGAGCTATTTTTTTCATACAAGCACATTTCGAATAACAGCAGCAGCCCGATCGCTCATGCTTTCTTTTGCAAGTAACGTTGTCATACGGGCACAGCCTTCTATGCAGGCATGACGCAAAGGTCCCTCCTCGTGTATGAGGAAAAACTGCTCAGAAAGATCTAAAGGTGAAATATTGTGTTTGATAACTTCTGGAAATACAGTACTTTTATCCAAAATATTTACAATACAGTAGTGAGGTAGATTGATTCCAAGCAGGTATTTTGCAATCCATTGATTCAGCCAAGAAAGTTCATACATGACCACTGTAGGACATCGGTGTAGGGCCAGTTCTAAAGTGACAGTGCCTGATTTTGCAACAGCGCTACGGCAAGAGCGCATCAGTTCGTAAGAGTAAGTCTTGGGGATGACAAAAACCTCTCGATTTCGTCGAAGGGGACTCTGTTTCAACAATTCTTGAAGTAATTCCACGTTTTGTTCGTTGGCGCAAGAGATTGCAAATGTAGCTTCAGGATATTTGCGATGGATAAGCTTCGCCGTTTCCAATAAGATCGGAAGGTTGCGACGTATCTCTGTGACGCGGCTTCCGGGAAACAAGCCGATAAGGTGATTTTGATTTTTGATTCCAAATAAGCGATTCCAAAGAGGGTCGTATTGATGCTCTTCAATAGCTTCTTGGATTGGGTTTCCTACATACTCTACATGCAATTTCGTGTGGGAAAAGTAAGCAGGTTCAAAAGGGTAAATTGGCAGTAAAAGATCAAAATCCCTTGCAAGTTGTTCGATTCTTGAATGCCCCCAAGCCCACACGGAGGGACAGACATATTGAATCAATTTTCCAATAAATTTATTTTTTCTTAAAGTTTTAGCCATTCGCAAGCTAAACCCGGGGGAGTCGATGAATATGACCGCACGAGGCGAACTATCCAAAATATACTCTTTTACCTGTCTAAATCGTTTTAATAAACTAGGTAATGAGCAGAGTACATCTGAAAAGCCCATCACGCCAAATTCTTCTGAATCCCATAAGCAGTTGAGTTCTTGTGCACGCATTTCGGTTCCGCCAACCCCTTCCAGTAGAAATGAGGGGAGGTGCTTCTTTAAAGCTTTTAGTAAGCGTCCTCCATGCATGTCTCCGCTGACCTCTCCGGCAAAAAGGAAAATTTTTTCTTTCATTTTAAGTAACTCATCATATTATTGAACCTATCCTGCTAAAAAAATTTCAGCCAATTTTTTTGGCAGAATAGGTTCTTAGTAACTAAGGATTTAAAAACGACCAAATTGATCACGAGGAGTATAAATCAATATCAGATTCCTACCATACAGGAGGATGCCAAGTGCTGAACTAACGATATTAACAGGATCACCAATTCGGTAAAAATAAGCCAAGGTGAACCCTCCTCCCAATAAACTAAGTCCCCAAAAAAGAGCATCGAGGTCGCTCTTTTTATTGAGTTCGGCTTTCCACCACTGAACCCAGAATCGGACGGAAAAAAGAAAGATACCAACCGTTCCCAAGAGGTGCCATAAGTAGGAAATTGTTTCCTTAGATTTTGCAATTTGCATAGGAGCGCGGAACCAAACGTCTTGTGCAGAAAAAATGATGCAGACAGACAAAGTCACAGCAGCAAGTAAAAAGAAAACGTTTCTTCTTTGCCAATGTTCCGTGGGGGGCTGCATTAAATTAAGATTTCTCCAAGAGATGACTCCATTTAAAGTCTGAGCCAATCCAATGTGAAATTGTCCTTGGACGCAAGCGTGCAGAAGGAGCAGCCCATTGCCTAATAGAGAAAAAAACCAAAAACTGCGTGTCACCACACTACTTTTGCGGCGTTCACTAATCACCCATTGCTGGATGAAGCGCCATCCGAAAACTATTTGCGCTAAATAACCGAGAGGATATAAAAACTCTCTCCATTCTACATTCAAGGGATCTCCTTGGCAATTTTATATTGCAAGCGTCTTTTGCGCATCCAATGGACAGCAAACATATCGACAATAGTGTTTAAAGAACGATTCCAAAGGTTATAGTGGGAACGCCCCTTCAAGCGCGGACGGTGATTAACGGGAGCTTCACTTACTCGAAAGCCTTCAATGACAAAAAGTGCCGGCAAAAAGCGATGCATTCCTTGGTACATTTTGAGCTTGTGTAAGCAATGAGTTCGATAGATTTTCAGAGAGCAACCCGTGTCCCGAACCCCATCTTGGCAAACACGGCTTCGCGTAAAGTTTGCAAGGTGGGAGATCCATTTCTTCAGCAGGGAGTCTTGTCGTTTTTTCCGGTATCCGCATACCAAGTCACTTGAATCCATTTTTTTTACTAAGTTTGGAATATCTGCCGGATCATTTTGTCCATCGCCGTCCATTGTGATGAGGAATTCACCCCTTGCCGTCTGAAAGCCGGCATCAAAAGCGCTAGATTGCCCGTAATTCCCGTTGAAGATAATGGCGCGTAAGAAAGGCTTCTCATTTGCTAGTTTTTGTAACAGGAGAGCGGTGTTGTCTTGAGAGCCGTCGTCTACGCAGATGAGTTCCCATGGTTTCCCTAGCCCTTGCATAGTGGCCTCCAGCTCATACACAAGAGCTTCTATGTTTTCTGCCTCATCTTTGAGTGGAATGACAACTGAATACTGCATACTTAACCAATGGTTCTTAGAGTTGAGTCTCCAGCATAAAGCAAAGAGCGTTTTTCATGTCAGTGGATAGCTCAGGCGAGTAAAGAAGTGGTACTAAGAATAGAAGAGCTTCTTCACCTTCCAAAGATAAAGCTGCGTTTGCGAAGTACTCTTCAGTATATGCTTCCACTTCTTTGATCGACTCCTCTTCTGGAGTGAGCTCCTTTAGACCCTCTGTTTTTTTGTACTTCTCCAATTCTATATGAAGCTGCGTCCTCTTCTTGTCGGAAGGGCGCATTGCATGACGGGATGTTTTGCTCGTATACTTTTTGTCCTTCCAATGATCCAGGTCTGTTTGGAATGCCATGATAAGAATAAAAAGAGTGGGATCGATTTTCTTTTGGGTAAAAAAGGCAGGATCTGTGATTCGCACGTTCCACACATCGCGAAAGCGAAAGTAAGGCCTTTGTAAGAATGCAATCACATGGTCGGGATCAGTGGGATCGGTAAGGGTATATTTGGTTCTCCAAAAATTTAGTTTTGCGGTGGTCAATAATTCGTCTGTAGGGGAGATGAGATCAAAGGTATGGTATAGGGTAAGAACATGCTCTTCCACTCTTCCCAAAGGAACACCTTCGACTGTCTCTACGTCGAAGATAGCGCCTAGTGAAAAAAACCGCTGTGACGCTGTAGCTTGAAGCTCTTCATTAAGATTGTAGAAGTCGTAGGCCGTTGTCCAACTGAATAGGCGGCGGTGAACAGTTCCTATTTTATAGAGATCGGTTTCAATATCAAAGGTTCTTGTCATAGAAAGCCAGCGCTGCTTCACAGTAAAATCATTTGGAAGTAGAACGGTTGCATGAAGAGGGGTGCATAGTGCGCTAAGAAATAAACAGTATCTCGCCAGCTTTCTAAACATTGTATGATTCTCCTATAAAGAAAAAAGCTTATTGTAGCAGATTGCTCATTTTAGGTAATGATTCAAATTATTTCTTGCAAATTAAAAGGTGTATATGCGTTTCCGCCGAATCCTGCAGGCCTGTTCTTGCGTGAAGCTGACGTTATTGTAAAGGATTGCGCCGACTATGAAAAGTACTTGTACAAAAACGGATCTATTTCGTACGCTCTTAATGATCTTGATGGCAGGTTGTTTTGCTTAGCGAGTTATCGAAGTAAAGGCATGTGCCGAGATAATCTTTTTCCTCTTCCTTGCCCACATAGCTCAGTTGGTAGAGCAGCGCATTCGTAATGCGGAGGTCGCGGGTTCGACTCCTGCTGTGGGCAATCCACTCACACATACGTGAGAAGTCGCTTTTTACTCCTTTTTTACCTCCTTACCCAGTGATTTTTCTGCCTTCAGGGCACGTTTTTGGCACACTCATTCACAACAATTCACCAAAAATCACAAATACGGATTGTAACACCGCCATCTGCTTTTGGCTTCTTTTCAATACTTCACAGAACTATCAGTTTTTATTTCAATGTGCCAAGAGTGTGCCATTTAATATTAATTTATTTACGTCATCTCTAGAATATTCAGCAAAAGCAACGCATTGTATATGCGATGTTGTTCTTTTTGGGTGCTTTGTCGTATGATTTTTCAAAGTTAAAAGGAGGTAAAATATGCAAGGGATTCAAGAGCGACCAACAAAAAATGGGAAAGATCACTACCGGGTACAAATTAGGATTAAGGGGCATCCTACAGTTAGAAAGACTTTTCACAGTTTAACAAAGGCAAAGCAATGGAAACAGAAAACTGAGTGTGAAATTAGGGATGGGCTTTATTTCAAAACCGCCACAGCTAAGAAGCATACATTGTATGAGGCAATTTCCAGGTACGAACGTGACGTTCTTCCAAATAAACCAAGGGCTAAGCAGGGGCAGCAATTGAAGTGGTGGAGGGATCAGATTGGGACTTACTCACTTGCGGACATTACACCAGCATTGATTGCAGAGCAAAGAAATAAGTTATCTCGAGTGATCACCAAATCTGGAACGAAAATGGCACCTACTACTGTGTTAAGGTACTTAGCAGCTTTATCTCATGTTTTTACAGTTGCCTCTCTCGAGTGGGGGTGGATTGAGGCATCTCCTGTCAAAAAGGTCGCCAAGCCAAAAGTAGGCCTATTGCGAGCAAGGTTCTTAAGTAAGGAAGAGTGTGAAAGACTGCTAAAATCATGTGAGGAGAACGCCAATCGATATCTTTATCCCGTAGTCGTATTGGCACTTGCTACGGGCATGCGAAGATCCGAAATTTTGAATCTCACAGCAAACGATATCGATTTAGCTAATGGACGCATCATTCTAGAACGCACTAAGAATGGAGAAAGGAGGCGAGTATTTCTTAATGGGCATGCACTAGCAGTCATGCAAGAGTTTATTAAAAAACAAAATTGCTCTGATTTGCTGTTTCCTTCACACAATGGGTTACAGGCAATAGACCTAAGATTCCCTTGGAAAAGGGCTTTAAAAGAGGCGGGAATATCGAATTTTAAGTTCCACGACCTTCGACATACAGCTGCCAGTTTTCTCTTAATGGCAGGGGCTAGTCTTGCAGAAGTGGCGGAGGTCTTGGGACATAAAACATTGGCAATGGTTAAGCGCTACGCTCATCTCTCAGAGTCTCACACTGCAAAAATAGTTTCTAAAATGAATGATTCAATATTCAATTAAAAAAACCTAAACTAGGAATTATGAAAATATTAAATATACATTATGGACCTTACATAAAGCCTCCCACTGACGAGGCCATGTTAAATCACGAAATTATCGAGCACAATGAAGCTGCTTTCTGGGTAACTGACTGGCCAGGCAAACTGTATACATGTGCATGCAAGGAGGCTCTACAAGATAAAGGTATTTCACGGACTTTTTTATATCTTCCTGGTCATTATCCAGAAGATCAGAGAGAGGCTGCTAATCCCTATACATTTAGTCAAGAATCCAACGACATGCGAAAGGCTATTGTACATGCGATAAAAAGCGGAGAATTGGAGGCAAGAGGAGAAGTTTTATGCATACACGAGGCCTATGATGAGCGCATATCCTACTTCCTTGCACCGAAAGATATACTTAATTGGATGCTTGATAGAGGCTACTATCTTCCTGAACGTATTCAAAAAACAGTAGGTATATACCTACAACAGCCTTTTGGTGGTAGCAAAAAAATAGAAGCCGCGTTTGTTAAAAAAGTGAGAATCAAGGTTACAGGACAGTTATTGTATTATTATTACCCTAAACGACGAGGTATTTTTTACTGTAATCATGAATGGATGAGACCATATATACCCAAAGGAGATCCAAATGATAAACATAGGGTTATACGCAATGCTTTAAATGAATTAAAAGGTCCTAAATATAATTATGGAAAGAGAATGATATCTCAAGATGACATAGAGGCTGAAAAATATAATCCACGAGCTATCCCAGAAGTTGTGTTTGAAGAACGGTCGGGGATACGACGTTATAACATGATCGCATTACGATTGGCTATGACGACCGCCGCTAATATTTTATTGCAACAATATAATAGATTCTTTTTTCAGGAAGTACCTACGAAGGCAAGCGAAGAGCTAAATATGATGCAAGATTTACAGCTTTTACATCAAAACCCACGCTGTGAGCTTCTGGAACACTTGATGCAGCATGAAGTAGTTTCTCTCTATATAAGAGGAGCATCTCCAATGTTGTTAGAGCGTATTGGTAGCTATTTTGAAAATATTATCTATGACAACTTTGCCTTCATGGAGCCACATTCGGTTCCAATATAAACCCGAATGTAAAGATTTTATTTTTTGTATTTTAGAAATAATTTTATATACGTGAGATACAAATAGGAGCTTCTTAGTCCATTGCGGTATTGTGTGGTTAGTTTTAGCACAGCCTTTTGGTGGCTCGCTGACGGCAGAACAAAGCATGTAGACAAAGTATAAGGAGAAAGAAATGCAACCAATGAATTCTATAAAATATATGACGGTTAAACAGTGGGTATCAACTTTTGGATATATTCCAGAAGGAGGCCTCCGTCATTTGATTTTCAACAATTCAGATTTTAACAAGAAGGTAGTGAAACGTTTAGGCAGAAAAATTCTCTTAGATATACAGGCCTTAGATGAATTTGTGGCAGAACAAAACAACAAGTCATAACTGATGGCAACAAACAACAACAAAAGTTGTCTATAAGGTATTTATGAGTGAGAAAAAAATGTTTTTGTTAGTGTTTAATTTTTGGTAAGATAACTTTCTAAAGATAACAAGAAACATTAGGTCTATCTAGGAATACCTAAGAATGTAAAAAACAACAAACCGAGTCAGGCCATGCAGAGATAGTAAAAGCAGTATGAAAGTAAAGATTACAAAAAAAAATCCGTGAAAAAAGTTGCGACCTTTTTTCACGGCTGCAGATTGAAGACCATCCTGCTTGTGTAATCTTAGGCTATCAAATAGATCTCTTGTTTTTCAAGTCTTTTGAAATCCAGAGGTTTCTACTTATTTCTGCATGGCGATACTCAAAAAAGAGGAGTTGCCATGTCATCACAATTGATTGATGGATTGGTCAAAGAACTTAATGAAAAGATCGGCGACCGTACTTTCTTTACCTTGCCAGAACTTGTATCCCTTGGGCTGTTTGGGTCGGTGCAGGCCGCAAGGCTTGCCTTAGAACAGGGCGAACTTCCTTCTATAAGAATATCTGAGCGGCGCTGTGTGATTCCACGTACCGCCTTATTTACTTACATTCGCAACAATATCGCAGGAAAATAAAGAAACTTAAAGAAGGGCGGCTACTGCTCGCCGCAGTAAACCGCCTATACGACAACTGTAGGTATAAAATGAGTATAACATATGACCTCGAAACATTGCCATTAGGAACACCACAATATAACAACAGAGCCATAGACCAACTCTATGCCGACTGCCTAGCTGACATGGTTAGGAATGGAATTCCATTTGCTGACCAGATTCAAGCAGATGGAACAATCCACAGGTTTTCAATAGATCACAAAAAGAACCAGAAGGATGAATGGTACATAGCCTTCGAAGGAGTAAGCATAAAGGGAAATCCTTTTTTAATTTGTATTTACGACTCTTGGAGTAATCCACAAAAGCATGAATTCAAATCTTGGCAAAATACCAACAGCTTTGATGAAGAAGAGCGTGAGCATCTTCACAGTGTACTTCGTGAAAAAAGGGAGTCTTCTGAAAAAAAGTTGCAAGAGGAGCGGGAAGAGGCAGCTTTAGAAGCTCAAAAAATATGGGCAGAAAGTTATGAGACCCCGCTTTCTGAGGAGCACTTTGCGTATCTTAAATTAAAACAGGTGAAGCCAATAGGAGTTAGATTTGGGTTGAATCTGAAAGGATTCCCATCCGTAATCATCCCGTTGCGCAATATTAAAGGAGAGATTCGTAGTCTACAATTCATTTCGCTAGGGACTAAAGGCAAGGCATATAAGACATTTCTTACTGGAGGAGAAATAAAGGGAAACTTCTTTGTTTTAGGGGAAATTTCAAACGGAAAATCATTTGGTATCGCTGAAGGGTATGCAACTGCAGCAAGCATCCATGAAGCTGTCGAAATTCCAGTAGTTGTAGCATTTGGAAGCCACAATCTTTCACCCACCATAGAAAATCTTCGCAATGCTTACCCTCAAAGCAAAATTATCATATTTGCTGATGATGACCAAGAAACAAAAAATGGGAAGGGGGACTCGCTAAACTCTGGCAAAGCAAAAGCAAAAGAAGCCGCTGAAAAATATTGTTGTTCATGTACATTTCCTGAATTTCCTGAAAATTTTCGGCTGCCAAATGATGGTAAACGACCCACTGACTTTAACGATCTACATGTACACTTTGGGATAGACGCGGTCAAAAAGCAGCTCGAAAGCATTCTTTCAGATCAACCATGGCCAGATCCAAAACCTATCACCACGGAATTATTCCCTGTCTCTCCATTTGATTTTGAAAAACTGTTACCAAAGGAATTGCGTGATTATGTGCGAGATGAAGCTGATCGCATGCCCTGCGCACCTGATTTCATAGCAGCAGCTTTAATAGTGGCTTTGGGATCGATTGTTGGAGCGCGGTGTGCAATTTTGCCCAAGGGCAATGATGACTGGGCAATTGTGCCGAATTTGTGGGGAGGATGTGTTGGTGTTCCTACATCAAAAAAATCCCCCGCTATTGATAAGGGGATGAGACCTCTTTACCAATTGGCAAAAAAGGCAATGGAAAAGCATCGAGAGGCCACAGATGCCTACGAAGCAGACAAAGTGGTTTATGAAGCAAAGAAGGAAGCTATTGAGGCTCGTATTAAAAATACAGCCAAAGCTAAAAAAAAATCTGCTGATGATGACGAAAACATAGAGAAAATAGCAAAGGAATTACAAGTCCATCGAAAAGAAGTACCAAATGTGCCAATTCAGAGACGTTTCAAAACAAACGATACAACAATCGAAAAATTAGGAGAGATGCTGCGTGAAAACCCTCAAGGAATGTTAGTGCTTCGAGACGAGCTCGTAGGACTTCTTGCGTCTTGGGATAAGGCGGGTCGCGAGGGAGATCGAGCATTTTTTCTTGAGTCATGGAACGGAGTGAGTGACTTCAATACGGATAGAATTGGGCGGAAAGATATCTATATTCCCAATTTGTGTGTATCTATCTTTGGCGGCATACAACCAGATAAGCTGATACGGTATCTTGAGCAAACAGCCAATGCTTTGGAAAACGACGGGATGCTCCAGCGTTTTCAAATATTAGTGTATCCTAATCCCCCTGAGTGGGAGTGGCGTGACCGTACTCCTGATAAAGAAGCCCAAAAACAAGTTGATGTGGTATTTGATACACTTACAGATATCGATCCAGTCGATTGGGGAGCATATCCAAAAAATAACCATAATAAATTTCCATATTTCCGTTTCGATGAAGAAGCCCAACAGATATTCATCAATTGGTCATCTCGTTTGCATAAGGAAAAGTTACAGCGTGAAGATAATCCTATAATTTCGCAGCATCTTGCGAAGTACGATAAGCTTTTTCCAGCACTAGTACTGATTTTTCACTTAGTTGACTGTGCAATACATGGAAACAGAGGCTCTATAAAAAAAGAATCAGCATTAAGAGCCGAAGCGTGGTGTGATTATCTAGAATCGCATGCCCGTCGTTGCTATGGGCTACTAGCAGATGATGGGCTGAGAGCTGCTCAGGCTCTCTCGACTAAAATCCAAAATTCGAAAGTATCCAATAATTTCACGTGCCGCGAGGTCCGGCGCAACCAATGGAGATACTTGACGACAGATGAAGCGGTTCGATCTGCTCTTGAATGGTTAGAGGATGAGAAGTGGATACAGGGGTACACCACTGGAAGCAATGGGCCAGGAACAGGGCGGTCAACTACACGCTACATCATCAATCCAAAAATTCAAAAGGGCAAGCTTAGCAATACCCCTGAGGATCAAGAAGCAAATGAAGAAATGCAAAATTTCGGAAATGACTAGTGCGTGCACTGTCATTACTGCCGTTAGATCTCTATTGGCAGTAATGACAGCTCGAATAAGAGGCGTTTTCCATTTCTTTAAATTTGAGAATAGTCTCGTTAACCGTACTTCCAATACTGCCAAAAGAAATCTAATGGCAGTAATGACAGTGCAAATGGTAGACGGTTTCTACTTTTTGCTTTTTTGAAAAATTCAAGAAAGATCCTGCACCACCACTGCTGATACTGTCAAAAGACTTCTATGGCAGTATTGGCAGCTCCCATATGTGAGAGAATTTGAATTTTCTAATTTGACTAACGACAGTAATGGCAGTGCCATTTATGGAATGAAAACGGAGAAAAATAGCCAATGAATACAAATATGTCTATTTGTTTGCGTGACTATCAGATTGAATGTCTGGAAGTGGTCCTGAATATGTTCGAAAACGGAATCAAGCAGCAGTTAATCATCCTCCCCACTGGATCTGGAAAAACAATTATAATGGCAGCTATTGCCAAGCAGTTTACTAAGAAGACATTGCTATTGGCGCATCGCGAGGAGTTAATCACTCAGGCGGTTGATAAAATTAAGTTATTTTGGCCAGAAGTTGATATTGGCATTTGTATGGCTGATCAAGACGATATAGGCTGCCAGGTTGTAGTAGGAAGTATCCAGTCGTGCAGCAAGGAAGGGCGGTTGGATCGTCTTAAGGAGCAGAGTTTTCAGTTACTGATGATAGATGAGGCTCACCATAGAGCGAGCCGTAGTTATCAGACTGTGATTCGAACATTGGGTTTCTTAGAAAATGAAAAAAAACTCTTATTGGGTGTGACAGCTACTCCGGAGCGGTCAGATAAGTTAGAGTTAGGAGGTATATTTCCCCAAACTACATTTAGACGGTCTATTTCGAATATGATCAAGGGAGGGTATCTCTCCCCTGTCATCGGAAGAAAAATACAGACAAGCTTTTCTTTAAATAAGATTAAAAGCAGCAATGGCGATTTTGCGATCACCGACCTATCTGAAGCAGTGAATATGCCCGAGCGCAATGCATTCATAGTTTCCAAATTCAAAGAATATGCCATTGATCGGAAAGGGATTGCGTTTTGTTGTGATGTCCAACATTGCAAGGACATAGCAGGCGCATTTAAAGCAGCTGGAATCGCGTCTACCGCAGTCTGGGGAGAAATGGAATCAAAAGAACGAAAAGAGGCGCTGGAAGCCTTTAAATGTGGTCAGATTCAAGTTGTCACATCATGCGGTATCCTAACAGAAGGATACGATGAGCCATCAGTAAATGTGATCATCATGGCGCGACCAACAAAAAGCACCAGCTTATTTACTCAATGTATAGGACGAGGTCTCAGATTGTGTCCGGGAAAAGAAAATTGCCTAGTACTTGATTTCACAGATAAGCATCACACGCTTGATGGACTTGTATCCTTGAGCAGTGCAGTTCCTGAGGCTGTTGTCATTGAAGATAAGCCAAAGGTTAAGCAAGAAAAGATAGACCACAGGCCGAAGATTCGAGTACTGCAAGAGTATGATCATATTTTTGATATCTTGGGGTCTTCAACTCGCTTCATATGGGTATCAGTTGAGGATGAGTGGAGTTTACAAGATGACGATGGGAACGAGGTTGTCATGTTTCCTGTAGAAGGAGGTTATGCAGCCAACCTTTATTCGCCGGATGGATCTTCAAGGCGGATTGCTAGCATCCCACTATCTCTTGAGTGCTGCAGGGACGTTTGTGAAGATTATGCCAGGAGGTATCTGCGTATCGCATTCGCTAATGTAGATGCGCCTTGGGTAAGTGCGTCAGCACAGCCAACTCAGGGCCAAAAAAACTGCCTAGAGAAGTATGGAACTTACCGAGAAGGGATGACTAAAGCTGAGGCATTCATTGAAATCCGAAAGGCCGTTGCATTAAAGAACAAAAAAAGACGACAAGGCAGCCAAGAACCAATTACGAATAAACAAAAATATTGTCTAATGACTCACGGTGTTAATATAGAGAACATGACGAAGTCAACAGCAACACAAATAATTTCCAAAATAAAGGCGGGTGTGAAGTATGGATGAATTAAAAGCAGTACAACCATCAGAGAACAAGTCAAATGATCTAATGGCATTTGAAGAAAAGAAAAAGGAAATAGCTCTTGCTGAAAAAAAATTGGCACAACTTAAGGAAGAGGCACTTCCTGGAAAATGCCCGATTCGATTTCCAGAACTAGATGGCGGGAAGGTGAATTGGGAGCAAGCTATTCTAAGAGAATCTTATGCATCAGGGCAGGGTGTACTGAAAGCATTAACAGCAACAACAGACTCAGGGATTGCAGTAGAAATATTTACAAAAGGATTAAGTGCCCTACCAGGGAGTAATGTGGCAAGAAATGCAAATACAGCAGCCCAAGTGCTGGCAGATGCGGCACCTCAGGATGCCACTGAAGCTCGGCTTTGCATGCAGGAAGCGGTCCTATATGCTCAAGGTATGGAATACTTGTCTAGGGCGGAAAAAAGTGAGCTGCTACCTCAAAGCGAATATTACATAAAGAATGCAATGAAGCTTTTGCGCCTTCATATTGAGACTCTTGAAGCTCGCAACAAACATAAACGTGGCGGAGAGCAGCGGGTGGTTGTGCAGCATGTGCAAGTGAATGATGGTGGTAAGGCGATAGTTGGAGCAAATTTGACTATGGATGGGGGAGGGGTAAAATAAAAAATAAGCGAGGTAATCCCATGATTCGAAAGTGTGGTGCAAAGGCAAGAACAAACGGTCATCGGCCATGCCGACGTATTGCAATGGCTAATGGTCGCTGTCATTTGCATGGTGGAAAGGTTCCTAAGCATAACCCAGGCCCAAAGACAGAAGAAGGCAAACTACATCAGAAGATGGCTAACTGGAAGCATGGAATGCGTTCAAAAGAGGCTATGCAAGAAAGAAGAGACCTCCGTTCGCTTTTCCGCATGTCCAGAAAATTGCTTGCTGCTATATGAGAATCGGTATCAGAAGGTACAAACTTCGTTATAGGTAAAAGAATGCTCTCCTGGCGATTCCTATCATCTACCTACGCTTTTCAAGAGCCATTGATCACAAAGCCTCCGTAAATGTTCGTGCCCCCATGTTTCTCCAAGCGTTTAACAATGGGTCAGCTCAGAATTCCGATTATAAAGTTAAGGATTTTGCAGTCTCTGTAAAGGTCTGAATTCGTCTTTTTCCATCACTAGACAGTTCTAGAAAATAGTTGTTATTTTTTTAATCCTCTCCTTTTACATCCTAATCATTGCATTAATATAATAGTGAATATAACATCATGGCGTTTTTAATAATAAAAGAGCACTTAATGAAAAAAATAATCGTGTTATCGCTATTCGCAATTTCGATTCTAGGCTCATGCGTGAGAAGTATTAATTCAGACAAGCTAATAGCTGTTTCTGTCGATATGGACAAAACAGAGATATTAAATAGATTAGGTAAACCGTCAGTTGTACGTGGGTCTATCAAGAATAACTATGGTCAAGTTATCGAGATATGGGAATATCGGGTCGACAAAGGGAAAAGTAGTACACAATTTGCTGGAGAGCTTGCCTTGACGGCCTTGACATTCGGATTGTGTGCTCCTCTTTTGATTTGTGAGGGGGAAATTAACGCTTACTGGCTATACTTCTGTGATGGTTTTTTAGTAAAATGGGGACAAGCAGGCGATTGGAGTGAGGAAGCGGACATCATTCAAGAAGTGCGATTTAATTCAGAACCCCACCTTTATTCATGATAGGGCTAGACGTTAGCCATATTGCTTTTGATTAAAGCCTCTATGAGTTGGGGCTATTCGATCCTAGCGCCGTGATCTATCAGGAACTGAGCTATCTCGTATCGTTGTATGGCTAAGGCAAATTGTAGGGGGGTAAGGCTAATCCCTCCAAACTGTGTGAAACATGGATCATTCCAACTCACCTTCGACTTCCACAATATCTCAATCGCATCTAACCGACTATGCACTATAGCATCACCAATCAAATTTCTATTCATCCCGTTAGATGTAAAAAACACCTTTTTTGTGTTTGGACATATGTTTTTCTTTAGATGACATCCCCATCCCAAATGCAAGAAGTAGTCCGTGTTTTCTTCCTCTTCGTATACAAAATAAACGTTTCGTAGTTGATATGGGTTGGCATTTTTCATAAGGAGGTAAGGTATTATTCCGATCATATCAGCCTCAAGAGCCAATTCAATGGGTGCTTTTGCATCTCTCACATGACTACCATTATCACAACGTTCCTGACCTTTTCTGGTATTAACGTCTTTGGAGTAGTAAGCAAGAATCACACTAGCCAGCACATTTTTATCTTTGATTGCGTTGTGGAGAGCAAAATCAATCTTCCCCCTCTCATTGTACTTAGAAAGAGCAGACAATGTATTGTTGCTATTGTTTTCCAACTTCATCAAGGCTTCGATGATTTCTTTGATTAGGCCGACATCTTTATTCTCTACAGCAATATGGAATAACTCGATTAAGTCACTATTAGCTTGGACAGATGTTTGTAAACAGCTAAAGAAGCATACAATAAAAATAAAAAACGTTCTCATTCTTTATTACTCCAAATAAAATAAAAATAATTTATATACGTAATATTAATACAACAAATAATGCTTGTTGAAGGAGCTAAACAGTGATTACCAATCTTGATGGAGCTGGCACGCTACAGCCAGTCTGTAGCCATTGTTTGTCGCTTATTACCTCAGTCTGGCCTTAGGCTATATTGCGCAGTTGGAAAAGTGAATAAAGCAAACCTTTGCATTCGTGAATGCCATTCAAAGTAAAAGGATCGATGTAGTCTGTTAAAGCGAGAACAACCTAATTTCTTACAGAAATACATATAGAAGCTTGTAAATTATTTATTTTGTGTTTTATGCGTTTAATGATGACACTTCCTTCTGGGTCAAAATAAGTCTATTCCTGGCAATTTGGTATTTTTTGTCATCTTGATACACTTTTCAAGTAACCATTGATCACAGAGCATCCAACATCGTTGCGAACCGTTCGTGTGGCTCCATGTTCGACTAAATACTTAACGAGCTCCAAGTTCTGTGGATTATCCTTGTATGTTAGGTTATTTGCTGCGTAATCTAGTGGGGTTCCGTACTTCCAGTGTGAGCCGTTCTGTATGGTTGCATTTACACTTGCTCCAGCTGTAACCAAAGCAACAACAGCCTCATAGTTGCTTGCCTTAGCGGCTACATGGAGTGGGGTTCCATAATCTGAATAAGATTTTTTCAAATTGGCGCCATTTTCTATAAGCAGGTTAACTATATCAGCGTTTCCAGTAAATGCTGCATAGTACATAGCATCCAGGTGTGCGAAATTAGTATCAGCTCTTGTCACTGTGAGATTTATATTTGCCCCATTAGCCAGTAGTGTTGTGGCTATTTCCAACTGGTTGCAACAGACAGCGCGAGTCAGTGCTGTAAAATTCCAAATACCCCCTGTATCCCTGGAGTTAACGTCTGCCCCATTTGCAATGAGAAGGGTCACTGCATATAGATCACCACTTTTGATAGCGTAATGCAGTGGAGTCATCCCATCTACGTTATTTCCGTATTTGATTAGGATGTGTTCGATCTCTTTGGAATTGTCGCAATTTCTCTTTAAGTTGTCGATTTTTTCTGCAAATTCTGTGGGTACAGCAAGTTTTTGACTTCTGATCATTTCAACTTCGCGCTTGAGTGTGGATAGAGCTTCTTTATACTCAGCAAGAATTTTCTGTTGCTGGTTGATTGACGTTCTTTGTTGCGATTCCACAAGCTCTAGCCTATGCTTTAGAGAGGAGACCTCTTTTTCTAAGCAGGCATTCGAAGAGGCGCTGAGTGGAAGATAGTCTGTAAACAGAAACAAACAAGAAAAAATAGATACTGCAATCACTTTATTCATCAAAATCTCCGCGGATTAAATTAATGAATCAGATTTTATGTATATTGTTAAATAACTTCAACATGAAGATGTTATTATTAGTAGTCGAATGAGAAGATGATTTTCAATAATTTATAAATACTTTTAACTGTTTATTTGTTGTATAAAAACAAATCTCTATATATAGTCTATAAAGAAGTATCAAAAAGGGGGTATGTTATGGGTTTTCTATGCTGTGCCGTAAATAACACAACATCCATAAAAGAGTTACTAGACGTCTTAACTCATGGTAGAAGCGATATTAAACCAAATCCAGCAAAGGCAGCTGTCTCTTTTTTTGGCTACAGGGTCTCTATTCCTGGCTATTGGTGCAGCGTACCTCTTCTACGCATCATTTACAAAGTATTGGTTCTGGCTAGAGAGAAACAAAACGAATTCACCCAGCAAGAAAGAGTGGATGGAGAACATATTATCCAAATCATTCATGGCCTACAAGACAGGCGCAAAGATTCACTAAATAACTCTTGTTGCATAAAACGATTCTTTTACCACATATCCGACTTTTTTACCCGCTTGTACTTCTGTAAGACTTTTAATACTTGGTACACAGAGAGCGTTCATTACCATCTCTTTGACCCACCAGCAGCCAACACATAACTATTTTTACATAATTTAAACAAAAACTCAATTTAATGGTGATTCCTATGACTTCTTTAAATGTTAGTCAATTAGATCCATCTAAACAAATCACTAACAATCTCTGGGCTGTAACTTTGATTAAAGACGAAGAGGGTAATCATGCGAGACTTGCTATAGAGGGAGAAAGATATGGTGAGCTTTTTAAAACGCTAGCACATCTTACTGGTGGCTCTTCTACTGGTACTGTTGGCTCTCGCTCTGAATACGAAGAGAGTTTAAAGCATGGTAGCTGTTGTTTTTTCCACACAAAAGGGCGTGTGAAATTAATTGATTTAAAAGGAAAAACAATCAGGTATGGAGCAAAAACTAAAACATGGCAAGTAACACGCGATCGCGTCGAAGCAATGTTAGTAAGAATTCGGTTAGAAGAGGATTCGTTTACAACCGACAAACAAAATCGAGTTCCATTTAGTATTTTTGGAAGTGAATCTAGCT
>FTIX01000727.1_pt2 | contig 18604 bp, 17 predicted proteins | sample 1658561 | NCBI WGS metagenome assembly FTIX01 (sample SAMEA3914836, study PRJEB12502) | metagenome | biome: forest; material: soil | place: Canada | collected 2011-07-03 | depth 0.3 m | reverse complement strand
AGACTATACAATCATTGAGTTGCCAAAACTCAATCATGCGTTCCAAACATGCGTGATAGGATCGTGGGCTGAGTATGAGCAAATCGAAGAAACAATAGCGCCTTCAGCACTGAATATCATGACAGATTGGATATTGGAAAGAACGACAAAAATAAGTGATAGAAGGTAAAAATTCTTAACTTTATAATTCCCCATGCGCGCTGTTCTTCAAAGAAACCATCTACAAAATAACCATCTTGACTTACTTTTTTCAGAATATTCTCTTTCATTGTTTGCTTGAAGAGGTGGGGGGAGTAAAAGAAAAGATATAGGTTCTAATAACAGCTTTAAATGGACCGTGTTCAATAGGCAGGTCTTCAATTTTTGAGACTATACTATCTTGAATTCCATGGTCCAAACCTTCTCGTTTAAAATTTTCTATAGTATAGGAACTGCGCTAGAGGCAATGCCAAGCAGTACAACCTTATCCCCTTTTTTGATAAAGAAAGCCGCATTTTTTCCTGTTTCATAGCCAAATATCTAGGATAACACAAGGCTCTTTAGGAATGATGGAAAAAAATATTTTAAAAAAATTGAGATTGAGTAAGATGTGCTTTTAGACAAGGAGTTTTCAAAATGCAAATCAAGCGCATGGTTTTTTATTTTCTTTCCTGTGTCATGGGCCTCCAAAGCCTTGATGCAACCCCTATTGTAACTTCCTTATCCCCTAGGGATGGAGTTGTTGCAGGAGGGAATACCGTGACTATTATAGGTTCAGGTTTTACCGGTACGACGGACGTTGACTTTGGCTTCCGACCAGCAACAGCTTTTTCAGTTTTAGACGACAATACAATCTATGCTACAGTACCAATAGGTACAGTAGGAACTGTAGATGTCACTGTTACAGCATTGACAATAACTTCTCCTGTAACCCCTGATGACTTTTATACATATACCGCAACAGCCTGGAATGGAATTGTCTCTGGAGCAACTCCTGATCAAGTTGCTATTTTTGATACTGGAGCCAATGCTTTTAATACCTTTATTCCACTTCCTGCAACTTCACTGGCTTCGGTTATTTCTCCTGATGGGACACGCATTTATACAGCCGATAGCTCTCCTGACGGTGTCACTGTTATAGATGCCGCGACTAATACTACCATTACCACTATTCCTACAACAGTTGGTCCGGGTGCATTTGACATTATCATTAATCCTTCGGGAACCAGAATCTATGTTTCGAACGAAGCCTCAGGGTATGTAACAGTAATTGACACAACCTCCAATACTGTAATTACCGATATTTTTGTTGGAGGAAACCTTGGGGCTCTTTCCATTACTCCGGATAGTTCCACGGTATATGTGGGTAATTTTTCGTTTGGGGGTATCATTGCTATTGACACAGCAACGAATAATGTTGGAACAGCTATTGCTACAGGCGTTACCCCAGGTATGATTTCAATTACTCCCGATGGAATAAAGGCGTTCGTTTGCAATTTGTTTAGTGACACGATCTCTGTTATAGATCTAGCTTCTCAAGTCGTTACAAATACAATCAATTTACCTGTTGGAGCTGGTCCTTATGGATCATCAATTCTTCCAAATGGGATAACCTTATATGTAGCCAATATTTATAATAATACGATTACAGTTATCGATGTTGCAGGCGAAGTGATCACGACGACGATTCCTTTGCCGGATCTACCATTCTGGATAGTCTCTACTCCAGACAGTGAAAAACTCTACGTAATCAATGAAACCAACGACGCTGTTACCCCGATTGATGTGGCCACTAATACAGTGGGTACCCCGTTTAGTGGTCCAGGTGGAAATCTTCAAGACATAGTCATGTCTCCAGATCCAGCACCTGTGGCAATATTCTCCGCCACGCCTCAATTAGTAGGAATTCCTACACTCTTCGATGCATCAGATTCGTTTTCTCCGATTGGGACGATTGTTTCATATGCTTGGGACTTTGGAGATGGTACAATAGCAACAACACCATCACCATTTATTTCTCATACTTATGTTATTGCGGGCGCTTACAATGTCACATTAAGAGTAACCAATTCTGCAGGAACTTCAACGTTCCACATTTTTTCCAGCCGTTTTATGAGTAATAATGGCGGCCCTTCAGCTGCGAGAACGAAAACGATTGAGTCTCTTCCCACACCTCCAAGTTACCTTAGAGGTTATCAAGATCTGTTCCACACTCCTTCCAGAATCAATATTATAAACGTGCTAAAATGGAATCCTCCAGTTGAAGGCTGGATACCTGTTTTGTACAAGATCTTTCGCGATCCTGCATTGACAGATCTTATTCATACAGTACCTGGAAGTGCTCCTCATGTATTTTTTGATCACAATCGGCATAGTCATACGGATTATACCTATTACATAGTATCTGTTAGCTCTACCGGAGAACTCTCTGATCCTGTTAGCTTAACGATTCCCTCAAGATTTTAGGACTAGCCATTTCATGAAGGGAAGAAAATCTATAGATGCGCTTCCCTTCTGTGTAGTCATCCACAATCTGATAAAAGCTAAAAAAACCTGCAATATTTCATTATTTCCATATAATCTCCATTTAAAAAAAATAGCATCAAAGAAAAATAATGCCTACGTTGTAGGTTTTATAATGACTGAAACAGAAGACGATATCATTCCCGTTGCACTAACTGACACAATGAAGTAAGTGTAGTTTTTTTTCTTTTTACGGTTGTGATCTTCATATTTTAAATTCCCACTAGCAGGAATAGTTGCGATAAGATCGGTCAAGGCTGCATCACGGTAAATTCGGTACGCTACAGGCAGCTCTCCATGAGATGGAGGGTTCCATTTGATTACATTAATAAGATCGGTTTGGGTTAGATACCTGCAGGACTTTTGAAAACCTCTTGCATCTGTTGGTTCAGATGGAGGAATGTTAATATTTTGAGAAACATTTGCAGTTGGACCACCATTGTTACTCATAAAGCGACTTGAAAAAACTTTAGAAGTAGAAGTGCCTGCAGAATTTGTAACCTTCAGCGTGACATTAAAGGAGCCTGTAGCGGAGTATACGTGGTTAACTATTGGTGTATTTGTAATTAACGTTGTTCCATCACCAAAATCCCAAGCATAGCTTGAAATGGTCCCAATAGGTGAAATAGAAGCTGAAGCGTTAAACTGATTTGGTAGTCCTGAAGATTGAATATTTACAGAAAAAGAGGCGACAGGTGCTTGATCGGGCGACATAACAATATCTTGAATCTGACCCATGATGTGTGCAAAAGATGGACCCGCAGTGTTAGTTGCTACGTTTATGGGGGTCACGTCATTAGTGTTTTCATTTATCACATAAATTTTTTTACTGTCTGGTGTAGCAACTACCCAAAAAGGCCGGGAGCTAGGGAAAAAAGGTATAGTATCAACAATACTATTGGTTGCAATATCCACAACGCTTACTGTGGTATTATTTATATTTGCCACGTACATAGCTTGGCTATTTGGGAGGATAAATGAGCCATAAGGATTTGATCCCGCAGGAAAAGCTATCGTATTCATGACAATATTACTGGCTACATCAATAATAGATATGGTATCGCTTCCAGAATTTGCCACATAAGCTGTTATTCCATTTGGAGTAATAGCTATCATTCCTGGTATAGCGCCTGTTGTTATACTCACACCCACTGTATTTGTTGCAGTATCAATAGTCGTTACATTTCCCAAGTTAAAATTACTCACATATACAGTTTTTCCATCTGGGGTAACAGACAAAGGACCTAAGCCTGGTGCAACAAATATATCTGCCACCACAGTGTTTGTTGTTGTATCAATAACAGTCACATAACCTGAATTGATATTAGAAATATACACGCTCTTTCCATCAGGATTCACAATAATGTCAAATGCCCCTGTCCCTGCTACAGGAGTAGGAATGTTCCCAATGATCGTGTTAGTTGCAACATCTATCACATTTACATTAGCCAGATCAGAGTCGGCGGCATAAATTTTTGTGCCATCTGGAGTAATAATTGCAGCGAGGGAGTTCGCAGGTAGCGGTATGGTCGTATCGATAGTATTCGTTGCAGTATCAAAAAGCGTGATGGCACCTTGATTTATTCCAGAAATAATACCCTTCCACGAGAGCTCCGTGTATGTATAAAAATCTGCGCGAGCATTGGCTGAAGTTTGATTAGCCGCAGTCACTTTAATATCGACCGTTCCCGATGTACCTGCAGGCACCATAACCGAAATGGAGTTATCTGTAATGACGTTAAAAATAGCTGCAGGTCTAAATCCAAAGTCGACTGCAGTAGCATCGGTAAAGCCGCTCCCAGTAATAGTTATAATATTTCCCCCACTGGTCGATCCATTAGATGGGTTTACAGAGGTTATCACTGGCGATGCAAGCAGAGGATTAATACAAGTAACGAATAAAAAATATGCGATAGCTAATTTAATCAAGTTCATAAAATTTCAACCTTTTTACAACAACTTAGATACGTGTGTTAACATTGGTAATAAACTACCATTAGGGTCTACATTCCTTAGCGACTAAAATAAACGCGGCTTCCAGTTCATTGATCTTTTGATCGTTTTCTCCAATCTTCGGGACCAGAGCCTCTGTTATCTCTCATGTGTTTAAATAAATCTCCATTCCATTCGAGAACTTTTAATAACTGTAGTATCTTTTCTCGACTCTGCTCTTTAGCGTTACAACAGAGAAGGTACAAATCATAGAAATCGTCGAACGTTCTTGGATTTGTAAGGTCCACTCCAATAAATGATCCATATTCATAAAAAAAATTCTTTAAAATCTGGAGAATAGACGGACTTCCTGCTGTTTATAAATTCGTTTTTCTGAGTATCGTGGTGTGCCGAAAAAATAACATATAAAATAACAGCCAGTACTGCCGCTCCCAGTCCCCCTCCCATTAAGCTCAATGTAATTAAATTACTCGCCCCGAAAAAGATCCCTCCAATCGAAGCTATAAACGAAACCACTCCTCCTACAAGAAGAGCTGCTGGCACTGTAGCTGTGCGCATAAACTTATCGTCCATAGAATAAATCTTGCGATTTTCTGACCGCTTTGCAGCCCACATGACTGATAGATAATCGGCCTCCATTAAGGCTTGTGCTGCTTCATGTATTCCAGAGGATTCCTCGTGAGTCTCGATCTCCCCTTCGTACTTATCCAATGCCATTTTACTTTGGGTAAGTGCGGCATGCAAGTTGCCAATGGTACAATCAAAGGGCACGAAGGAAACTTCAAATAGCAGATGCGAAATCTGTTTGACCTTCTCTGAAAATGCAACTAGGTTTTGAAGGTTAATAGAATGATTAACGGGAGAGATTTCTTCTGAAAGAAGTTGAATTATTTTTCCATCTGCTGTGAAGCGGCATCGGTCAATATTCCCTCCAACTTCTCTAAGAGCCTTCAAGTTATCAAAAACATCTTTTAAAAAGCTGAGATTTTGCTGTTTTGATTGAGGATCATAAGGCTTTATGTAGGACCCACTATAGTGTGTATTTACAAATGTTCCGAATTCCGTTGGCGTTGGGATGGAACCGTTTTCTATCATATAACCTCCTAAGAATCGATGAGTTCCAATCAGGCCTTGACATTATGGAACAAAAAAATGCGATAATCTGTGCTGATCAAGTTTGATGGGGGAGTGCACATGAGTAACTTGTCCAGTAAGTTTGTGCTGTTCATTGGGTGTTTTTCTTCATTATTTATCGACAATGTAGTTTTTGAAAAGGAGGAAAAGAACATGCCATCTGAGATCACGAAAAATAAAACAACAATATTAGAAAGAATTTCTCGTGTAGAAAAAGGTCTAGTGCCGGCAATCCGCATTCAAGATGTCCCTCATACCCAAAGGAACTTGCTCGAGCAGATGAGAGAACTAAAAGCTCCGGCTGCTAGCATCGCCGTTATCAACGATGGCAAAATAGAGTGGGCAAAAGCGTATGGCGTGTTTTTTACTGCTTCTGACCAAAAAGTTAATACCCAAACGCGTTTTCAAGCAGGATCTGTTAGCAAACCTGTTGCTGCGTTTGCTATTCTTTCTTTAGTGAACAAGGGGTTAATCGGGTTAGATGAGGATGTCAATGATAAACTGACCTCTTGGAAAATCCCTGAGAATGAATATACCAAGACAAACAAAGTTACTTTGCGCCATTTATTAAGTCACAGCTCTGGATTAAATGTCATTGGATTTGATGGCTATAGGAAAAACGACCCCATCCCTACAATGACTCAAACTTTAGAGGGCCTGCCACCCGCTAACAACCCCCCAGTTCATGTCGAATTTACCCCAGGTTCTAAAATGAGTTATTCAGGCGGGGGATATAACGTAGCCCAGCAACTAGTGGAAGATGTTATAAATGTGCCGTTCAAACAATTTATGAATACTGTGCTTCTAAATCCACTGGAAATGAATGAAAGCACGTTTGAATGTTTGGATGTGGATAAGTCAACCAATGTCGCATATGCGCATCCTACAGATGGTGTTCCGATCTCTGGCGGCTGGAAAACTTACCCCGAAAGTGCTGCTGCTGGCCTCTGGACAACTCCTATAGACCTGGCTAAATGGTTAATAGAGATTCAAGATGGCTTAGTATCAGAAGGTATTTCTCATATTCTAAGTAAGAACCTATTGGAAACGATGATTACTCCGCAAATTGGAGTTCATGGGTTAGGGCCTGTTATAAATGGCCAAGGAAGTCAACTAGAGTTAAATCATAAGGGGCGCACTGATGGCTTTACTTGTGGATTTGTAAGCTTCCCCTATCTAAAGCAAGGAGCTGTTGTCATGACTAATTCAGGCAATGAGACGGCCCTTGTAGATGATATTTTGCGAAGTATCGCTTTCGAGTACAATTGGCCTTCATACGCTGTAAAAACTAAAACCACGATTGAGCTCCCTATTGAAACTTTAGAAAAGTATATAGGTAGATATGGATGGGGTGAAAAGACAAATGAGATTTATGATCTATTCATCTTTAGAGAGAATAATGAGTTGTTTTGGAAAATAGGTAATACCTCTAATCCAAACAAATTATACGCTCAAGCATTGAATGAATTTTTCCTCCTCGATACTGGGTATGAAGTAGTATTTAATGATACTAATGGATCGATTACAAGCCTTACAATTATCGTCCAACCTGGTTTTGAAAGAGAATTTAAGAAGTTTTAGACTTATAATGAAAAATTCTGTGATTTGTACCTATTCTAAGATAAAACCAGGCTGTTTGGAACATGTAAGAGACTGGTTAAGGGTTCTTAAAACAAGAAAAGAGGAAGTCTTAGAAAGTTTCAGACAAGAAGGAGTTGTGCTGGAATCCGCCTTCCTAAGAGAAGAGAACAATCAACATTTTTTAGTTTATTACCTTCTTGCAAAAGATGTGGAAGTTGCCATGTCCATATTTCGTGAATCTAAGCTTGATATTGATCATTTTCATCAGAAGTGTTGGAAAGGATTGACTGAAGATCATCAGGTATTAGACGTTCTTTTTCACTTAGAGAATCCAGGCTCTTGAGATACGCAATAAGTTGCATGAACTTCAAGGACACATGTCAGGGAAATTCCATAAAGAACATTTTATAGATTTTAGCAGCCAAATAAATAACAGGATGAGATAGGATTTAAAGGATAAAAACCACTTATAAATCTTTCTTTATCCTGTTTACCCTGCAGATCTTGTTATTTTTATAATATAATTTTTTTTCATGCAATTTTCTTGGGACGCATGTGCTATTAAGGTAATAGGAGCATTTAAATGAAAAAGGCTATCGTTATAGGCGCCTCTTCAGGCATAGGTAAAGAACTTGCAATAACGCTCGCAAAAAACGGCTATGAAGTGGGCTTGATGGCAAGGCGTACAGAATTATTAGAATCTCTTCAAAAGGAAATCCCTACCAGAACTTACATTGACCATCTTGATCTTATCCAGCTTTCCAATGCGGTCGGAAAAATGCAAAACATGGCCCAAAAGATGGAAGAGGTTGACTTAATAGTTCTTAACTCCGGTGTGGGTTTTTTGAATCCAGAACTTGATTGGCTTAAAGAAAAGCAAACGCTTGATGTCAATGTTTGTGGCTTCTGCGCCTTAGCAGGAGAAGCCTTTAAGTTTTTTTCAAAACAAGGGCATGGACATTTAGTGGGTATTTCCTCCATAGGTGCATTAAGAGGCAACCCTATCGCTCCTGCCTATAATGCCTCAAAAGCCTTTATGTCCAACTATCTCGAAGGATTGCGTAAAAAAGCCTACAAAGATGGAGTTCCAATTATAGTGACAGACATTAAACCCGGGTTTGTAGACACCGATCTCGCAAAAGGCGAAGGAAAATTCTGGGTTGCTCCTCCAAGGATAGCTGCTGAACAAATTTATTCCGCTATTCGGAATCAAAAAAAGCATGCCTATATCACCCATCGCTGGCGTTTGATAGGATGGCTCCTGAAACTCATGCCTAATTGGCTATATCAAAAGATTAGATAATGGCGCGATGACTCTCATTTTGAACTGTGATCAGTATATTTTCGATTCAGGAAAGGAAATGATGTTGTGAAATGTGAAGAAAAAAAATGTTCTACCACGCCCTTGTCTAGAAGCAAATCCTTAGACTTAACCGGTAGACGACTTACTTTTGTTTCTAACGAAGTCCTTGCGCAAACTGATCTCGAAGAGCTATGGTTTGATGATAATCAAATTACAGAAATTCCAGAAGAGATCCATCGTTTGAGTCAACTTAAGAGATTTAGTATCTACAAAAATCGACTTAATACGCTTCCTGAGTCCTTTTTTAAGCTACTGAATCTAAAAAAAATCAATTTTAGCGTTAACAACATTTCATTTCTTTCCAATAAAATTGGAAACTTGAAAGAGTTACAAGTGTTGGATATCAATCACAACCAGCTCGTTGAACTTCCTGAATCAGTTGGTTATCTTAAAGAGCTGCGATTCCTTTATCTAGCAGGAAACCGTTTAGAGACCCTCCCTCAATCATTCGCAAATCTAAAAAGACTCATTTACTTGAATGCGGCTCACGGCGGGTTGAAAGTCATTCCTGAATGTATAGGTAGCATGGATGAACTGATGGAATTGAGGGTATATAGCAACACAATAGGTTCGATTCCAGAGTTCATTTCTAAACTAATAAAATTAAAAGAAATTCACGCGATGAATAATCGAATAACAACTCTTCCAACTTCTATGGGCAGCCTTATTCACTTGAGGAAATTAATGTTAGAGAATAATCAGTTGAGAGCATTGCCAGAAAGCGTCGGCGATTTGAAAAGCTTGACCGATCTCGACCTAAGAACCAACCAGCTCACTTCTCTTCCCGAAACGATGGGGCAGTTGAAATCGCTTCGGTTTTTGGATTTAAGAAATAATATGTTGACATCTGTTCCTTCAAGCTTCCGCAGTTTAACAAACCTTGAAAAAATAGACGTGAGGCTCAACAAAGGTCTTGCCATACCAGAATGGTTCCAAGAGTTTGAAGAACGCGGCTGTTCTGTTTTTTACTGATTTATATTGGAAATTCTCACTTCTTTCAAATATCATCGATGGGGTAGATCTTTCTTATGATTTTACAAATTATCTCATTATAAACAAGCCGTTCATGCTCTACATTGTTGAATTCGTCGATAAGATTTCTCAAGCTGGCGAAGAAATGCGTTTACTGCATTTGTAGAAATTTTGTGGATGACATTTGGTTGTTGGGGCTTCACCCCCGGCTGGCCTCTTCGTCAGCTGCTACTCTGACGCCGACGCCGTTGGCGTTGCGGGCCCGCGGAAGTTTTAAGGTTATTGATTCTTGATCACTTGGCCTTTATAAAGTTTTTTTTGTCCTTGATTTAACAACTTTGGAAATAAAAAACCAAGGCTATTCAATAGGTGGAAGGAAAATCTCATTTTTGTCTACTCAGCCCATTTAAAGCTTATCCATCAGCCTCAAATATGAGTACAGGACCGCTCACCCCGAGTTTTTTCTTTGTAAAATTGCAAGCGAGTTTCTAGGGTGCCCGTATGTAATTCAAAAAGGTGGTTGTCGTAGTCGTAAAAATATATAGATTTTCCTTCCCTGTCATCACGAGATCTACCCTGTAGCATCTCTAATCCATGCTTCTGAATTTTAAGTTCATATTTCGGCAATTCGTCTTCATCGATATGAAATGCAATATGATTATAGGAACGCTCAATTGAATCTCCTTGCATTAATGCAATCCAAAGATCGTTTATGAGTAAAAATTTTTCTTTGGATATAGAGAAATTGTGTTCATCACTAGAGTAGACCTCCTTCGCATTAAATAAATCGCCAAAAAGTTGAGTCGACTTAACAATGTCTTTACAAATCAATGTAATATGGCTAATCCCTTTCATTCTTCAACCCCTCGCTATCTTTGTATCTCGCTCTCCCGCTATTAACCGCTTGCTGACTTTTGGAACGTCTCGATATATGTTTTGGTCTTGCTGGTCCAATTTACCAAAGAAACCATCGCCTACTTTTAATGTTTGTGTTTTAAAACTCCTAAGGTCTGTAAAATTCTTCTTCCTTCTAATATAGAAACTGTTGGTGCATCCAAGAAATCTTATAGCGATGCACACTCCAAAAATCAAGGTTTAAGCAAGGCGTTTAGATCGGATAACATCGGTAGCGACATAGTCTGTAGTAAACCATGATAATAATGCGGGTACTGCTATCCCTATCATTACACAGCGCACAATGCTTTTACTTTGTATGTAATACAGATAGTGATTATTTCGAACAATGTCTGGATTCAAGTAGTTTAGTAAAGGTAACGTAATGCATTTGTGTAATATGTGTATCTGGTTAACATGCCAGCCAAGGATGGGAATAAAATCGCAAGCCTGATCCAATCTTACCAAAGTATCTCCCAAAATCATTTTAAGTCCCCTCTTTTTGTAATGAAGGCTAATGTCCTCATCAATCCCTTATAGCTTAGTTCTTGCGCATATGCAAAAACGGTCTTCTTTTTTATTGTAAACGTAACTGAATGAGTTTTTCTGCTGCCAAAAATAGCTCTGTGCGAGCTTCTAGTCCGAGTTTATTTCGAACAGAATCTAGATAATGTTCTACTGTACGCTCAGACAACCCAAGGGATATCCCGATTGTCTGATAGGTGTGTCCTTCTCTAAGCAAGACAAGACACTGCCTTTCTCTTCTAGAAAGTCTGAGTAGATTTTTCCATCCGCAAGCTTCAACAAGAGCTGATCGGCCTTCCCAGACATGTAGCTCATTGGGTATCCCATACTCATCTTTCAATTTTGTTAACGGAATCCCTTGCGCTAGAATGTCAACTAAGCGTCGATCTAGCTGGGTTGTAAAGTATTCCATATAGGAGCGGAACAAAGCTTGCTCATTCATAAAAAGTGGATATAAAGAGCGTTTTGTCGAAAGGCCAGAAAAGCAACATGTTTCTAAGTAGTCTTTTTGATGCCGTACAACGACCATCCCATGATCCATATGAAAGCGTTTTGCACGTTCGCGAATAAATTCTTCGGAACGAGGGAATTGGTGTGTATTACAATCGAGATAACAGCCCTCGCTAAGAGCCTCTGTTGTCTCTACGAGGGGGTGTTTATTGAGAACACCTGATTCTATTAAAAACCGATCCTGATCTGGATTTGTTGTGATCCAACTAATCATCCCATCGTTATACACGCGTACATAACCAAATGTGGTGATGCCGAGTGGGTCGCAAAAATTTTGTGAAAGCTTCCGCAATTTATCTACAGCACGATCAAAATTTTTATAAAGTTGTGGAATATCGAAGGACATCTGTCGCTCTCTTATTTTGTACTAGCAGACTGTCTCGTTAGAATACTCACATAAAGGTCATAAAAATGATCGCTTGGAACATGCCCCATTCCTTCAATCAAGAGATATTCGGAATCCTTAATTTTCTGGCTCAGTGCTTTTCCATGATCTGGAGGGAAAATAGGATCTTCACTCCCCTGAAGAATAACCGTTGGGACTCTTATTTTAAAAGGTGCGTTTCGAATCAAGATTTCTGACTGAGAATCTTTCAACATAAGAATGTGATTAATCATTCCCGGCGGGTATCGTAGTCTTGCTAGAAATTCCTGGTGAATTTCTCGGTTGATCCGTTCATTCAATGGAAAAATTTTTCCATTCAACTTGTTCCAGCCCTCCATCCTTTGAGCGAGTTTTTCTTCATTTGTTTGGGGAGATAGTTGCATAAATTCCCGCATCCAAGAAAGATATTCATGCGTAGGCGGGGGCAACATAGCATTCTCTTCTGGAGAAATACCCGCATAAGCAAGATTCATCGGACGAATTTCACTTGTTGAACCTAAGAGTAACATCGTATTAACTTTTTCTGGAAAATACACTGCCATCAGCTCGGCAAGGAGTCCTCCAAGAGAAACACCAAACAAGTGTGCTTTTTCTACACCTGCCACCTCAAGAACAGCAGCAGCATCTCTCATCATATCCAAAAGGTCGTATGGGTGATGTGCAAAATCAAAACAAGTAGATAAACCTGAGTCTCGGTGATCATAACGAATCACGTAGAAGCCTTCGTTAGCGAGCCGATCGCAAAATTCTCGATGCCACAAAACTCCTTGACAACAGCCCCCCATAATTAGCAGAACTGCCGGACTCTCCTTTTCTCCAAAAGTTTCATACCAAATGTTAATCCCATTGATATTTGCTATTTTGCCTACAGCAGCACATACAGAAGGTTCCGATAAAAAATTAAAATGCATGTAAGGCCTCCCAGTAGTTCTTGTTAAAATCATGATAGAGGTGGCGGATATTACCCTTTTACGGGAGAAATCCCCCTATTCTGCACCAAGTGCACTGCATAACGACCAAATGGAGTGAGCTCTTGGCTAATCACACTGTTTAAAGAAGCCCAGCGATTCTCTTCTTCAGGGGTAAGGTTCGGTTCTTTTATCCAGTCCAGTACTCTATAAATCAAGCCGACATGGTGAAATCCATAAGGTTCGCCTTTTTTATTATATTCCCCTGTTGCTGTGGCTATAGTTAAAAATTCCAACTCACGAACCATAAGAGAAGATTCTTCTAATAACTCTCGTTTCAGAGCTTCCTCTGGAGTTTCACCAAATTCAATACCTCCACCAGGCAGGCCCCATAAGCTCTGATAGGGTCCCGATTTTTTTTGCGTAAGAAGAATACTGGAATCTTGTAGCACAATGCCATAAGCTCCATGTCTGATAATTTTATTCGTATGATTCATTACACAGCACTTTTGTATGGATAAATTCAATTCATAATCGGTACGTAGGAGGGATATCCAAAATAAGTTTTTCTACGCTAAGCCCCGTTTAGGGCAGCAGAATCTTTGTCATCGGTTACTTCGATTCAACTTCACGTACCAATGCATGCGAAGTTAATTCTGAGAGTTTTTTAATTTCACGATCTTGCGAATTAAAATTATTGGGATCGAACCATGTCCTTGTTATGCGTATAGAACTGAAAGCAATGTTTCTAGAACCTACACAATCGTGACATCGAAGCCGTACAGCAGTCCGACAGCTTCCGGAAGTGAGAATTTTGCTTTCTTAATTTTATTCGTTTGCGGATCAATGTGGTAGTGTGTGGCACTGGAAAAATCTGCTTTACATAAGTCGCAATTATGAAAGATCGTTCCCGATAGATCAACATCGCTGAAATCAGCACCATTTAATATGGTATTTGTGAAGTGACTCTCCATTAACTTACTTCCATTAAAAGTGCTATTCCTCATATTAAGATCTGAAAAATTACAATATTTCAGTAAAGAATTTTTAAAGTTCGCTGAAAAGATCTTCCCGCACTTAAAGAATTCAACTCCGACCATCTTGCAATCCACGAACTGCACACCTTGAAAGGAGCACCCTTCCAACTTCGTGAGACTTAGGTTACAATTCATAAAGGAGCAAGAAGAAAACTTCGTATTGCGCAGAACAGATTCCGAAAAATCGCAACTATTAAAAGCGCAGTCAGTAAAGGAATGATCGTCTAGTATTTTTTTTGAGAAATTCTCCGACTTGACGACCTGCTTTTCAAGGTATCTTTGTGCAGCTTCTGCCATTTAACCACTCGTTGATCTATAACTGAGAAAATATTTTGCCACAAAGTGCTAACAGATTTTTATATAAACTTCTGAAGTCTCCATTTTTTCTTCGCTTTTTTGCTTAATCTGTTCGATAAATAGATCTGTAGCATTGGCTAAAGCTTGAGAAATAGCAGGGTCATTAGCAGAATGGCCTCCATCAGGAATTAGCCATAAGGCGCTATTTTGCCAGCTTTTATGCAAGCTGTAAGCCATTTCAGGTCGACATATGGCGTCCCAGCGACCATGAATAATTACTGAAGGGATCTGAGCAATGGAGTGCATCCGTGATAGAATTTGGTTAGGCTGTAAGAAAAATTTATGGTACGAATAATAGAAAAAAGCCCGAGCTATACTTAGAGTTAACATATCATTCCCTATGACTTTTTCTACATTTTCTGTGTTTGGAAGATGTGTAGAGCAAATGGAATCGTATTTTATAAAAGCTCTTGCCGCAGGCATATGAACTTCGGGGTTTGGATCCATGACCCTTTTATAATAAGCAGATAATAGATCTCCTTGTTCTTCTTTTGGAAGGTAATTGAAAAATGAGTCGTAAGCATCAGGAAATATTTTTCCCATTCCATCGATCAAATGCAAATAGTCTTGTTCTCTACCTAAAAATATTCCTCGTAAAATAAATCCGAGACATTGTTCCGGATGTTCCTGTCCGTAAAGCAACGCTAAAGTAGATCCCCATGATCCTCCAAACACGACCCACTGTTTAATTTCTAGATGCTTTCTTAACACTTCAATATCAGCTATAGAATTTTGCGGAGTATTTTCTTCCATACACCCAAAAGGAGTCGAGCGCATGGCTCCTCTTTGATCAAACATGACAACGTGCCATTCGCTGAGATCAAAAAAACGCGTCAGAGCATCTTCGCAGCCACCACCAGGCCCTCCATGCAAAACAACAATAGACCTGCCCTTTGGGTTACCATATGTTGCGTAAAATAACGCATGCTTGTCTGAAACTGCTAGATAACCTTCCTTATTCGGAGAAGATATAGGGTAAAGTTCATGGCCAAAAGCTTTTCCTTTTGTCTTAGGCACTTGAAAGCCCTTTATACAAGTGGGAGATGGAACGGATAATGCCATGGGTAACACCTTAAGATTTTCTTTTGCGCTCAATAGAACTCTAGCAAGTTCATTTTGCTTCTTTCATAACTGGATTGAATTTGAATTTAAAACTTTTTCTAATTTTTTAGGAAGAAAAAAGATATTAATTAAGCTGTCACATAGAAGGAAGACATGGAAGTGGTAAATCCACATTTGTTAGGATATTGAAACTTCATTAGGCATTTAGGAAAGCTATTGCAATCCATAAGGGCGGAAGCGAATGGAAGAGTTACGTTTTGAATCTCTTAAGGAATCTCACTTTACACTCATTCATCGATGGTTTAATAAACCACATGTTCAAGCTTTTTACTCTCTCAAATCGTGGACGCTTGAAGAAGTACAACAAAAATTAGCGCCTTACCTGCAACACGAAAAACAGATGCGATGCTTTGTGATCTATCATGCACACCATCCTGTTGGCTATGTCCAAAGCTATCCCGTTAAGGATCACCCCTGGGAAAATCAAGATTTGCCTGACTCAGTCACTCAAAAGGCTGCCGGTTTAGATTTATTTATCGGAGAGTCGGAATATTTAGGAAAGGGGTTTGGGCCCAAAATCATTAACAGCTTCTTAAAGGAACACCTCTGGCCATTTTATCAGTATTGTTTAACGGACCCAGATATACGGAATGAAGCCTCCATTCGGGTCTTTCAAAAGTGTGGATTTGTAGAACACAAAAAAATTTTTTCTCAAGACGCATTATGGAGAAGCGTTTCTCTACAGCTATTCATCAAAGAAAAAGAATCTCTTACGATACGGCACGCAAAAGTAGAGGATGCTCATTCTATTGCAGAGGCAGAGCGCCAGATTGCCCAGAAACCTGGATTCCTTTGCTCACAACCCTCGGAGCTGACTGATGAAAACGTAGCCAACACCATCTTGTCGTTTTTGAAAAATAAAACAGGAGTGTACCTTGTGGCCCAGTCTGAAGACCAGTTAGTCGGACATGCTTTTTTAGAAATTAACCCATTACAGTCATTGAGGCACGTTGCCAATTTAAATATTGCGGTTCATTTGGGTTGGCAGGGCAAAGGAATTGGTAAGAAACTGTTACAAAAAGTGATCGAGGAAGCAAAAAGTTCACTTTTAATAGAAAAAATTCAATTATATGTTCGAGCCTCGAATGTTGCGGCAATCTCACTGTACAAAAAAATGGGATTTCAAGAGGAAGGGATCTTAAAAAATAGAGTTAAGGTTTCTGGATATTATCTCGACGACATCATCATGGGCTTGGACCTCTTATGAACAGCTAGGAAAAAGCAAGAACGGATGACCGACGCAGGAATGATCGAAATTACCGGGTCCAGACCTCACTACCAAATAGAAAGGCCCTGCTACTATCTTCTCAGGTACATCACCTCTAGTCCTTTGTATCAAGCTAATTGAGGAAAAAGTTTATGAACCCACGCGTTAGGAAATTTGTATCTTCGTATAAACCATATCTAGGCTTGTTTTGTGCGGATATGGCATGTGCATTAATTGCATCGGCTATTACACTAGCCCTCCCCCTATGCATCAGATATATTACAAAAAATTTACTAGAGCCGAATACACCTGATGCGCTCAGTCAGATCTACATGATGGGCGGCATCATGCTGGCCCTAGTCATCCTCTACACTGCATGTCATACATTTATTGATTATAAAGGGCACATGATGGGCGCTCTGATGGAAAGAGATATGCGGAATGAATTGTTTGAACATTACCAAAAATTATCCTTCAAGTTTTATGATGAACATAAAACAGGCCAGCTTATGACTCGTATCTCAAACGATTCATTTGATCTTTCCGAATTATATCATCATGGCCCTGAAGACCTTCTTATCTCTTTTCTGAATTTTATAGGGGCATTTATCATCTTGATCAATATCAATGTAAAGCTCGCGCTAATCGCTTTTCTTTTTTTGCCGATCATGGGGGGATATGGGTTTTATTTTAGTCGAAGAATGCACGTTGCATTAAGAAAAAGTAAGGAAAGAATCGGTGATATTAATGCTCAAGTTGAAGATACGCTCTCGGGAATTAGAGTTGTAAAATCATTTTCGAATGAAGAGGTGGAAAAAAAGAAATTTTCTTGGGAAAATCATCGTTTTGTCGAAAGTAGAAGAGACGGTTATAAAAATGAAGCTTACTTCTATGAAGGCTTAATTGCACTTACGCAGTTGATGACGATTACTGTTGTCGTCTTTGGTGCCGTTAATATTGTTAAGGGTTCTTTAGATTTAGCAGATTTACTCACATTTTTGCTTTATCTTGTTATTTTAATTGAGCCTATACAACGATTAGGTAACTTTACTAGACTGTACCAAGAAGGCATTACAGGTTTTAACCGCTTTATGGAAGTTTTAGAGATAGAGCCGGATATAAAAGATGCGCCAGACGCCATTGAGCTGACAAAGACCGAGGGAAATGTAGAATTTAAAAACGTAAGTTTTAAATATAGAGAAGGCTATGATCATGTCTTAAAAAATATCTCTCTGAACATAAAGGTCGGGGAATATGTTGCTTTGGTAGGCCCTTCGGGAGTTGGAAAAACAACCCTCTGCTCTTTAATCCCTCGATTCTATGAAGTCAGTGACGGAGAAATATTACTCGACGGTACAAATATTAACCGGCTCAGTTTGCGATCTTTGAGGAGGAGTATAGGCGTTGTTCACCAAGATGTGTATCTATTTTCCGGAACAGTTTCGGAGAACATCCGCTATGGTAAACTTGATGCAAGTGATGAGGAAATCATTGCAGCAGCTAAAAAAGCAAATGCCCATGATTTTATTAGGACGCTGCCTAATGGATACGCAACAGATATCGGACAGCGGGGTGTAAAATTGTCGAGCGGACAGAGGCAGAGATTGAGCGTAGCACGTGTTTTCCTCAAAAATCCCCCTATTATTATTTTTGATGAGGCTACGAGTGCATTAGATAACGAAAGTGAAAAAGCTGTGCAAGATTCATTGGAAAAATTGCTTAAAAATCGCACAACGTTTGTCATTGCGCATCGTTTATCAACGGTTAGAAATGCACAAAGAATTCTTGTACTCACCGATAGCGGAATTAAAGAACAAGGAACACATGAAGAACTCATCTCATTAAACGGAACATATGCAAATTTATACAATATGCAGCTAAGGATACAAGATCCTGAAAATGCATAAAGAAATTCAACTAACCAGGATTGAAGAACAAAAACAGAATAGGAGCATTATAAGAGTAATTGATTGCATGGCTGTCCCGATCCGAATTCATCACATGAAAGCTAACTGAATGCTTCCAAGACGATATCCAGCTCGTGGGAATTGTTGTGACGAAACTTGGTAGTCCTAAATTTATATAAAAATATTCTAAAAATAGAGAGAAGTAACTTATGGATGTCATAGAGTGGCATGAGTTTGAAAAAGTAGA
>FTIX01328465.1_pt1 | contig 18638 bp, 17 predicted proteins | sample 1658561 | NCBI WGS metagenome assembly FTIX01 (sample SAMEA3914836, study PRJEB12502) | metagenome | biome: forest; material: soil | place: Canada | collected 2011-07-03 | depth 0.3 m | reverse complement strand
GCAGAGGCGGCTCAGGATGACAGGATGCTGAGAAAAATCACACAACCAACCCACTGACTCAAGACCCAGGCGCGAAAACATTGGCTGGGTATGCGCCTGTGAATTAAATATTGCTGATAGATCATAATGCCGCAAGCTGCAATGATACCAGCGTAATAGATCACGCCAAATGATAATGAATAGCCCAGAAATAGTAACATGACTAACATGAGGCCATGCAGTAGCGCAATGATACGGGTATCTAAACGACCAAATAAAATAGCTGTGGATTTTACGCCAATTTGCAGATCATCAATCCGGTCAGTCATTGCATAAATCGTATCATAAGCCACAGTCCAGACCACATTAATGCTCAGTAAAAACCAAGCGATCAGGGGCACTTGACCCATTTGAGCGGCAAACGCCATGGGAATCCCCCAACTAAAGGCCAAGCCTAAAATAAATTGTGGAAGATGAGTATAACGTTTCATCAAGGGATAGCTGGATGCCAATAGTAGCGCAGGAACAGCAAGCCAGCGGGTTAAAGGATTTAAAAATATCAGCAGGCTTGCTGCGAGTAGACAGAGCAAGGCAAATAAAGCTGCGGCTTCTTTACGACTGACCTGCCCGGTCACCAGCGGCCGAGTTTTAGTGCGGGCTACGAAGCCATCATAACGTTGGTCTGTCAGGTCATTGATGACACATCCTGCCGAGCGCATCAGGAAAACGCCGCAGATGAAAATACTTAATATACCAATGGGAGGGGCACCATGGGCTGCAATCCATAATGCCCATAAGGTGGGCCATAGCAGTAAGAGGGAGCCCACCGGGCGGTGCCAGCGCATCAACTGAGCATAACTGTGGGATTTGGCCAATAGTGGGTTCATGCCCTCATTGTAAATCAGCCGTTAAATCTTTGGCAATGCTCCGCGGGAAATGACTACCATATTTAACGAGTAACCAATGATCCAGGGAAAGTTTACCCGAGCCGTGTAACATGAGCATCATCAATAATAACCCCCAATTAATATGCTGTTGCAGGGCCATCCATCCTTCCGGTGTCCATAGAAATGGATAGGAAATGACGGCGACGAGGTTATAGATAAAAAATACCAGGATAATGAATCTGCCGCCCAGGCCAAGCACTAATAAGACGGGTAGTATCAACTCGGCGCCAGTGCCAAGGATAGCTGCAAAATGGGGCGATAGCAGAGGTACATGGTATTCATAGGTGAATAAATTAACCGTGGTTTCCCAACTTTGAATCTTGAGTAGTCCAGCCTGGAAAAAAATATTAGCAACCCAAAGGCGTACAATTAAATCGCCAATAGGGGTCAGGAAGTTCATAGTAACTACAAAGGGGTGGATGATCGTAGCGATGACGCGAACAGCCATAGTGCGAATAGTCATAGTAATTCTCCTCCGACTAAATGTCCTTATTTTTATTTGGGTCTTAGTTCAAGTGTAGCACATGGGTTTTTGATTGCCCTTTGAAAAGATTCACCCGGAATTAGCAATTAAAAACAATGTCTTCAAGCACCTCTCCCTAATCCCTACCCCTCCAGCGGAAGAGAGGAAAGATTATTGACAGGAAACCCCCTAGTATAAATATTTTTGTCCTCCTTGGAAGTTTTTAGTATCATGTCTTCAATAAATTTCGGTAAAAACTTTTGAAAAGGAACCTTGATGAGCCTGTCCCAAAAAAAGCCCTTGAGCACTGCTAGTCCGCTGTCTGAATTAATTCAGGCGGTCATGGTTGATGATGTAGAGAAAGTTCAGGAGTTATTAACCCGTGGGGTCAGCCCCAATGCCTATGAAGATGAGGCCCAAGTCAGGCCTTTACACTTTGCCGCCCAATGCAATGCCTTACAAAGTGCTTTACTATTAATCAAGGCGGGGGCAGATATTAAAGCAGAAACTGCCGATGGCCTCACTCCCTGGGCAATAGCCAAAATCAACCTTCATGAAGAGATGATGCTGGCATTACTTGCGGATATTGATTTAGTGAAGCATTAATGGAAAATAAATAAATGGCAATACGCGTAGCAGTCAATGGTGCCCAGGGCAAGATGGGCCAGGAAGTGATCAAGGCTATCAATGCGACTGAGGATTTAGTCTTGGTCGCTGAAGCTGACAAGCAAGATGATCTATCGCAACTGATTGCAAATTCTGCCGCGCAGGTCGTCGTTGATTTCACTACTGCCTCTGCGGCTTATATCAATGCTCGCACCATCATCGCGGCGAACGCCCATCCGGTGATAGGCACTTCCGGCTTAGTTATGGAGCAAGTAGAAGAATTAGCGTTGCTTTGTCATGAAAAAAAATTAGGCGGGATTATCGCTCCGAATTTTGCTTTAGGTGCGGTACTGATGATGCAATATGCTCAAAACTGCGCGCGCTATTTCCCCGATGTGGAAATCATTGAAATGCATCATGCCAATAAAGCCGATGCCCCTTCTGGGACAGCGATCCGCACTGCTGAAATGCTGGCAGAAGTGCAGGCCGGCCCTTCAGTCAACCCATCTGCGCAAGAAAAGTTTGCTGGAGTAAGAGGTGGCCGTTATCTGAACATTCCGATCCATTCCATACGCTTGCCGGGCTTAGTTGCTCATCAGACCATTATGTTTGGTGGTCTGGGCCAGAGTTTAACCATTCGGCATGATACCTATAACCGCGAAGCTTTTATGCCTGGAGTTTGCCTGGCCTGCCGTAAAGTAATTGAGCTGGAGACCTTGGTTTTTGGCTTAGAGCATATTTTATAAGTCCCCGTTTGTTTTTGGAGAATGGTTATCTACCCCGCCCTGCGATTAAAAAAACACGAAGAAAAAAGACTGCAAAAAGGACATATTTGGATTTACAGCAATGAGGTGGATATCGCCCACTCTCCTTTCAAAAATTTCCAGCCGGGGCAATTAGCCCAAGTTGAACGCAGTGATGGCAAGGTGCTGGGTCTAGCTTACGTTAATCCGCACACCTTATTGTGTGCCCGTCTCTTGGTTTCTGGAAATGCTCCTGTTTTTGGACCCAAGGTTATTGAACAAAGAATTAAGCAAGCTCTGGACTTGCGTCAGGCGCTGTTTCCACAACCGTATTATCGCTTGATTTATGGTGAAAGCGATGCCTTACCTGGATTAATCGTCGATCGCTATGGTGAAGTTTTGGTTCTTCAGTTAACCACCGCAGGCATGGAAGCTTTAAAAGGGCCAGTTCTTGCAGCCTTGCAGCACATTATCCAGCCCACGGCGATTTTATTGCGTAATGATCATGGCATGCGTGAACTTGAGGGCCTAACCAAGTATGTTGAAGCTGGATTTGGCACTGTGCCAGAACGTCTGGAGTTAATTGAGAATGGCGTACGGTTTTGTATTCAACCCTGGCAAGGACAGAAAACCGGATGGTTTTACGATCATCGTGATAGCCGCGCCCAGTTGGCGCGTTTTGTGAAGGGCAAACGGGTATTAGATTTATTCAGCTATGTTGGTGGCTGGAGTGTGCAGGCCGCTGTGTTTGGTGCTACGGAAGTCTATGCGGTAGATAGCTCCGCTGCGGCATTAGCCATGCTTGAACATAATGCCCAAATCAATCAGGTGGCGGATCGAGTCCACTGCTGGGAAGATGATGTCTTTAAGCGCTTGAAATTATTGCTGGACAGCATGGTGACATTTGATATGGTCATCCTGGACCCTCCCGCGTTTATTAAAAAAAGAAAAGATGCACAAGCAGGATTAACAGCTTATTATCGTATTAATGAGATGGCTCTGCGGTTACTAGCAGCTAATGGCATATTGATTTCATGTTCTTGCTCTTCGCATCTATCTCGCGAAGACTTATTAGAACTGGTATCTCAGGCTGGCTTGAAGGCAGGTCGCAGGACGCAATTGATCGCCCAAGGCCATCAAGGGCCGGATCATCCCATCCATCCCGCGATTCCCGAAACTGAATATCTAAAAGCTTTATTTTTTAGGGTTATATAGGAACGAACAACATAAGGAAGGCACGGTTGGAAACTATGCAGATTCAAAAAATACGGGTCAAATTTGTCAATTTGTTCGCTTTTTTAAAGGCGTTTATGAACAATCCCCGCGCAACAGGTGCTATTTCGCCCAGCTCGCGCTGGTTGGCAAAGGAAATGGTGTCGCATGTGAATTTACCGGATGACGCCATCCTGGTCGAATTGGGGGCGGGAACCGGAGTCATTACGGAAGCGCTCTTGCATATTGGCATCAATCCACGGCATCTGGTGGTTATTGAATCTTCACCCAAATGGGTGGAAAAGTTAAGGGCGCGCTTTCCTATGCTGGAGATTATTGAGGGCGATGCGGCTAATATCAAGCAACTATTGGCAGGTAAACAGGATAAAATCCACACCGTTGTCTCTAGCTTACCGCTGCGTTCTTTGCCTAGTGGCAGTGCAAAAGTAATTCTGGATCAAATACAGGCCCTGTTACCTAACGGGGGTAAATATATCCAGTTTACCTATAGTTTTTTACAAAACCGTTTTCATTCTCTTGGTCACTGCCGAATTATTTTCTCCAAACGCATTTGGTTCAACTTACCCCCAGCCAGAGTGGATGTGTTTGAATGTGGTTGTGACGAGAAAAAATAGCCCTTCTCAAATACTCCTCACGATAGGTCTTTAGTCTGTGATCTCTACTTGCTCACCCTCTTTATCGCCGAAAGTGGATGCCAAAAACCGCCCGCTGAACAGTGTGGAATGGAGGGTGGGGGGATGACTGATGGGGGACGCCGTGAATACATCCCTGTAGGCTCGGAATCGACATCCATGTCGATTAACGCCCCCATCAGTCATCCCCCCACCCCATTCCACACTGTTCAGCGGGCTACTTTAGTTCCAATTTTTCCTTGAGGTATTTCCTGAAAGGGAGCTCTAAAAAGAATTTAATGAATGCCTTAAAAAACCTTTAATGAGGCACTGAGGTGAAAGGGGCTTGCTGCGCTTCCCCAGAGGGCGTTAAACCGACATGGATGCGGTTCCGAGCCTACATGGATGTATTCACGGCGTCCCTCTGGGGAAGCGCAGCAAGCCCCTTTCACCGGATTATCTAGGCTAGTTAAAGCGCTTTATCCTTCCGCAAATTCCGAAGATCCAGATCGTAATATTGCACGATGATTAGGCAATAAAAAAACGGTATGGCTAGAATGTTTAATAATAAGCTTTCAAAAACACCTACCCAATTCAAAATGATGGGTCCAGAATCTAATTCAGATAAAATCATATAATTCACCAGACCCATTAAAAGAATAATGATCGCGATGAGTAGTGCCAGCAAAAGTAAGAGACAAAAAGTTCGCCACCAACCACCCCATACCAGACGGAAACCTTTTGTAAACGCTTTGAAAACGGATAAATTTTCAAACATTAACAGAGGAACAAAAAACAGTTGGGGAATAATTATCAGAAAAATAGTCAAGATCCCACCAATGGCAAGAGTCACCCAGGGTTGTTTTAGGATCATCCAGTGGTGTTTGGCGAGTATTTCCAGGGGTGCGGTTAAGATCAGAAAAACGATTACCCCTACAATGAAAATCAAAATTAATCCGGCGAGTGCCGGAAACATTTTGCGCACAGCCGCACGCAAGGACAGAGTAACGGGAAGATCTTTATGCAAGGCCAGGTCATTGATGCGGTTAAATAAGAAACACTGGCCAAAGGTCATGATCAGTGCGGCGATCAAACCGGAAGCTCCCACCGCAGCAAAGGTGGTGATGGTTTGCTGAAATTGCAGGAAATTTCCTAAAACCGATATCAGAGCAGAAGGTAGGAAAAATAATAATTGCCAATACCAGATTTTGGGAAAACTGATTCTATATAAGCGAAAACTATCTGCTAAGATTCGAAAAATGGATTGCGGTTTGGTCGCTATAGTATACATATCATTCCTTGTGTGGATCCTTCCAAATAAGGTCTAACTCTTTGGCGGCCTTTACATCATCGAGCCGTCTGACTGGCAAAGTATAAGGCGCACCATGTAATTTATCAGGGTCAGTTTTAGCTTCCTCAAGAATTTTGCTCATCACGCGAACAAATTCATCCACTTGGTCTTTGCTTTCAGTTTCAGTGGGTTCAATGAGCATACATTCCGGAACCAATAAAGGAAAGTACACCGTGGGCGCATGAATGCCATAATCCAGCAGACGCTTAGCAAAGTCCATGGCATTAACACCTAATTCCTTGGCGGTTTTTTGAAAAGTTAAAATAAATTCGTGGGTGGCGCGGCGTTGCGGATAAGCGAGCTGAAAGCCAGCTTTTTCCATACGTTTCATCAAGTAATTGGCATTGAGGGTGGCAAATTCGGCCACGCGTAATAAGCCTTTGCGTCCTAATAAGCGGATATAAATATAGGCGCGTAATAACACTCCAGCATTACCCATGAAAGTGGAAAGACGGCCGATAGATCCTGGATAATCTTGATCAGTCATCCAGACAAACTGTGCTCCTTGTTTGCCGACTACCGGCATCGGCAGAAATGGCGCTAATTTTTCGACCACTGCTACCGGCCCTGCGCCCGGCCCACCGCCGCCATGAGGAGTAGAAAAGGTTTTATGTAAATTCATATGGATCACATCAAAACCCATATCACTGGGCCGTGCTTTACCGACGATGGCATTTAGATTCGCACCATCGTAATACAGAAGGCCACCTGCTGCGTGGACCAAATCAGCGATTTCACGAATATGGCGCTCAAACACCCCTAAAGTAGAGGGATTGGTCAGCATGATGCCTGCGGTTTTATCGCTAAGAGCGGCTTTCAAAGCATTAATATCAAGATCACCCTGCTTGTTGGTTGGAATTTCCCTCACCGTATAACCGGACATTGCGGCTGAGGCCGGATTGGTGCCATGGGCAGCATCGGGGACTAAAATTTCAGTACGGCCGTGATCGCCTCGGGATTGATGATAGGCGCGAATAATGGCGACGCCGGCAAACTCGCCTTGTGCACCAGCCATCGGGGTCAAAGTTACCGCATTCATACCAGTAATGACCTTTAGATAATCCTGTAACTCATATAAGCAATGTAAAAACCCCTGGCTAAATTGCGGCAGAGCTAAGGGATGTCGATTGGCGTTATCAGGCAACCACGCTAAACGGTGCGCACGGGGATTGTACTTCATGGTGCAAGAACCCAGTGGATAAAAATGGGTGTCAATAGAGAAGTTTTTTTGTGATAGCTGAGTATAGTGACGCACGACTTCCAGTTCAGAAACCTCGGGCAGAGCGGCAGGGGTTTCTCTGAGCAGTCCAGAGGGAATATCATTGACTGCAATATCTTGCAAGGGTGCTTGCGCAAAAGCTCGACGGCCGGCTACAGATTTTTCAAAAATAAGCATTTTATACCTCATTAAGTATTCAGGTGATCACAAGAGCTTGCCAGGGGATTCAGATGGTTGCCTGTCGTTATCGTTTTGCCCTGATTGGAGTCCGCCAGAATCTCTTCCAGCGCAACTTTGAATGTGTTTAAGTCATCTGCAGTTTTGGTTTCAGTCGCGCAAATTAATAAAACATGACCGAGTTCAGGATAAAAAGCAGAGATATCAAAGCCGCCTTGAATCCCTCGTGCGGCAAGCCGCTCTAATACGGGGGCTACTGGCTGGTTTAAGCGGATGACAAATTCATGGAACATGGTCCCTGAAAATAGGGCTTCAACATCGGGAATGTCTGCTAATCGCTGACGCAGCAGAACAGCATTTTGATGGCTTTTAGCTGCTACTCGGCGTATACCTTCGGAGCCTAATAAACTCATGTAGATAGTAGCCGCAGTGACTAACAAGCCCTGGTTGGTGCAAATATTAGAGGTAGCTTTGGAACGCCTGATATGTTGTTCACGGGCCTGGAGGGTTAAAGTAAAGCCGGGTTTGCCATCTAAATCAGTGGTACGTCCGACGATACGGCCCGGCATTTGGCGCACATGGGCTTTTTTACAACTGAGGAAACCAAAATAAGGGCCGCCTGAGGAAAGCGGCACACCTAAAGGCTGGCCTTCGCCACAGACAATATCCACTCCGGATTGCCCCCATTTTCCTGGCTCTTTTAATAAAGCCAAAGCAATGGGATTGACCAGTGCAATACTGATCGCGCCGTTAGTTCGCGCCCAATCGGTAAGGGCGTCGACGTCTTCCAAAACACCCAGGAAATTGGGCTGGGGGATGACCAGGGCAGCAATGTTACTGCTAGTATATTCTGCGAGGGAAGCTAATGACACCTGGCCAGTGCTCGGACAAAGTGGCAATTCAATTAATTCTATCGCTTGAGAACTAACGATGCTCCGCACCACTTGCCGATAATAAGGATGTACAGTAGCCGGGATTAGAATACGCCGGCTATTGGACTGACGGTTTAATCGAATTGCCATTAAAATGGCTTCGGCTAATGCAGATGCGCCATCATATAAAGAGGCGTTGCTAACATCCATGCCAGTAAGGCGCGCCATCATGGTTTGGTATTCATAAATGAGTTGTAAAGTGCCTTGACTGGCTTCTGCCTGATAAGGGGTATAGGCGGTCAGAAACTCGCCGCGGGTGATCAGGTCAAAAACCGCTGCTGGGATATGGTGGTCGTAGGCGCCAGCGCCGATAAAGGAAAGGTTCACACGATCCTGGGCAACCCGCTTTTGCAATAATTGCGACAGCTCCATTTCCGACAAACCTTCAGGGATATCGGCCAGATTGCTGATCCGTAAGGAAGAGGGGATTTCATCAAATAAATCTTGGACTGAAGCGACACCGATGACGCTGAGCATTTCTTTAATTTCGGCTTCTGTATGGGGAATAAACGGCATTACTGTACCTCATTGGGGTTTATATATAGCACAACTCTTTAAACTATCTGATGCACACTGCTGTTAATTACTAGAAATCTTGAATACGTCGTTTCTGCTTTACTGAATTATCCTAAAACGACGAACTCCAATTTTTTCTAGCTAGAAAAAATTGTGTACATCGGATAGCTCTAACTCTCTTCACTGATACTCTTCAAATAACCCTCGGCACTTAATAAAGCAGCCAATCCAGTCTTATCTGCAATTTTTATGCGGCACAACCAACCATCGCCATAAGGATCGATATTCATTAATTCAGGTTGAGAAGATAGGGCTTCATTGCTGGCGATCACTTCGCCGCCCAAAGGCGCATAGACATCAGCTGCGGCTTTAACAGACTCAACTACGGCACAACCCTCGCCGGTGTTAAGTTTTTTTTGCTTTTCTGGCAATTCAACGTAAACGATATCGCCTAATAAATCCTGGGCATGATCGGTTATACCCACGGTGATAGTGCCATCTTGTTCTTCCCTCACCCATTCATGGCTGTTGGTATATTTTAAATCTTTTGGAACTCTGCTGGTCATAGTTAGTAAACTCCTGGTTAATAAGTTGCTGTTATGTTGCTGTCATCTTGCGACTTCGCTGTCATCCTTCGCTGGCGCTCAGGATGACAGCGAAGGGCTCAAAAAGCTTTTTTCCCCTGGCGGACAAATGGCGGTTTGACGACAGTGGCCGGAATTTGTTGATTTCGTATTTCCACAAAACATTGGGGGCCTACACCTATGGGCACTCTAGCTAAAGCAACCGCCTGCTGTAAAGTGGGTGAAAAACTGCCGCTGGTGATTTCTCCTTCCCCCATATGAGGAACGATGACTTTTTGATGGTTACGCAATACGCCTTTTTGTTCTAAGACCAGGCCGACTAACCGGTGTTGAAGATGTTCCTTTTGTGCCAGCAAGGCTGGACGGCCAATAAAATCCCGCTCGGCAGGTTCAAAAGCCACGGTCCAGCTTAAATTAGATTCCAAAGGACTGGTGCTTTCATCCATATCAGCGCCATAAAGATTCAAGCCTGCTTCTAGCCGTAAAGTGTCGCGCGCACCTAGGCCGCAGGGTTTGATATCTGCCGCCATTAATTGGTCCCAAAATGCGCCTACTTCTGTGGTCGGAAGAATAACTTCTAGGCCGTCTTCTCCGGTATAGCCTGTTCTTGCCACGCAACAGTCACCCAATTCCACGACTTCAAACGGTCGTAATGCGGCAATCAGCGTGTATTGGTCCGCTGGAAAAACCTTAGCGGTTTTTGCGATAGCTTGTGGACCTTGAATCGCCAAAATGGCCAGATCAGTACGCAGTTGCGGCTTTATGGCAAAGGATTTGGCCTGTTTTTCTATCCAGGCAAAATCTTTGGCGCGGGTGCTGGCATTGACCACCAGGCGATAGGATTGCTCGGCCAGTCGATACACGATCAAATCATCAATTACCCCACCTCGTTCATTGAGCATGCAACTATACAGCGCTTTGCCGGGATTCTTTAATTTAGCGACATCATTGGCCAGTAAATAGCGCAGGAAAGGCGCAGCTTCTGGGTTATCGATATCAATGACGGTCATATGGGAGACATCGAATACACCGGCATCTTGGCGGACGATATGATGTTCATCGAGCTGTGAACCATAGTGTAATGGCATGTCCCAGCCGGCGAAGTCGACAATTTTGGCGCCAGCACGCTGATGCCTTTCGTAAAGGGAGGTATGTTGACCCATAAGATGAGTTTCTCAGCTGAATTTATTATGGGCTGAATTATACCGATTCCATTAGAAAATGCGAAGAATTGTTAGGTGTTTTGGGGCCTATACTAAAGGCTTTGGGGATATAAATTAGTATTGCTGCCTAAGATTATCGGTTAAAATAAAAGTTGCTCTCCCAACCGCTGCCCTTCCATCGGGAGAGGGAAAGATATTATCTAGCAAAAAAAAATATACCAAGGAGTCGAAAATGCCGATAAAAATCCTAGCAAATAGCGGTGTATTGCCAAAACGTGTAGTGAGCAATGCTGAATTGGAAAAAATCGTCGACACCTCAGACGAATGGATTACCCGAAGGACTGGGATCAAAGAACGCCGTATCCTTGGAGAAGATGAAAACTATCTGGACTGCGCTTTGCAGGCTGCTCAACAAGCCCTAAGCAAATCTGAACTGGAACCGGAAGAGATTGATTTAATCATTCTAGGCACCTCGACTCCTTGGCAAGCCGTTCCCAGCACGGCTGGAATTTTACAGGGTCTGCTTGGGGTTAAGGCTTGTCCGGCTTTTGATTTACAAGCTGCCTGCAGCGGTTTTGTCTACGCCTTCTATATCGCCTGGCAAATTATGCAAAGCGATCCGAGCAAACGTCATGCCTTGGTTCTGGGATGTGACGCCTTGTCGAAAATCACCAATTGGAAGGATCGTAGCACTTGTGTATTGCTGGGTGATGGTTTTGGCGCCATGGTATTAGCTGCCACGGATCATGACAGCCATAGCAGAATCATCGACTGTCAGATTGGCAGTGATGGTAAAGGCAAGCAAGATTTGGAAGTACCTTGGGGTGTGGCGCAGGGCTATGAAAATTTAGGAAAATTAGGCGGCGGCCTGGCGATGAATGGTCGCGAATTATTTAAAAACGCGATTTATTATTTCGTGCAGCAAATTGAACAAATCATGCAGAAAAATAATATCAGTGCAGAAGAAATTGACTGGGTAGTCCCCCATCAGGCAAATATGCGAATTATTGAAGCAGTAGCGGAACGCATGCATATCGCGAGAGAAAAATTTGTAGTCACTCTCGACAAGCATGGTAATACTTCAGCGGCATCGATTCCCTTGGCCTATGATTGGTTAACTCAGCAAGGGAAAGTCAAAACCGGGGATTTAGTATTATTTGCCGGTTTTGGGGGAGGATACACCTGGGGGACGGCATTGTTTAGAGCTTAAAACAATCGCCGCTGCAATTTCAGGGTGCTAATAATCGTTGTCGCGATTTCTTCAATGGAGCGAGTGGTGCTGTTGATATAAGGAATTTGCCACTTCTCGAATAAAGCTTCCACGGTATGCACTTCTTTTTGACATTGCAGTAAGGAAGCATAACGGCTGCCGGGTTTTCTATTGGTTCTGATATGGTGCAGCCGTTCCGGATCTATGGTCAAGCCATGACTTTTCTTGCGGTAGGGTAGTAGAAACTTCGGCAAATTTCCGGCGGTCAAATCTTCTTCGGTAATCGGATAATTAGCAGCAAAAATGCCGAACTGCATCGCCAAATACAGGCAAGTCGGCGTTTTTGCCGCGCGTGAAACTCCCAGTAAAATAACGTCGGCTTTTTTATATTCATTAATGCTTAAACCATCATCGGTTTTCAGAGTGAAGTCAATCGCCTCCATGCGGGAATTATAACGTTCATCTTCACGTTGCCCGTGAGTTTTGCCAATACTATAGGATGACTTAACCTGCAGCTCCAGTTCTAAGGGGTCGATAAACGTATTGAAAAAATCCAGCACCATACCATGACTGGTGCCAATGATATTGCGAATTTTCGGATCGACTAAAGTGCTGAATACCAGGGGCTTGATGCCATCCTCTTGCAATGCTTTATTAATCTGCCGACTAACCGCTCGTGCTTTTTTTTCGCTATCAATGTAGGGAAGCATTTTTTCTTGAAATTGGACAGCGCTGAATTGAGTGAGCAGGCTATGTGCCAAAGCAGCGGCGGTGATGCCGGTGCCATCGGAGACTATAAAAACTGTACGCTTCATATGTGTGCCTATCTATAAAGATATAAGGAACTCATGTAGTATAATCATTATGTTTGAAATTACGATCTTAATTATTCAGCAAGCGGCAAATATTTATTATATGATCCATAATTAGAATAACAGGAAGAAATTTATGACAGAAGAAACCAAACAACAACCTCCAGTAACGAATTCTATTCCTCCGGAAATAAAATCAGAAGATAGCCTCAATAAAGAAGAAAAAAAGGAAAAAAAAGAACTAAAACTCGCAGAGCCTCCAACAGGTACTCTTCACTTAAGAACAGCTCAGCAGTTTGTTCGTAAAGATAATAAAAATGTTTTTATTGTTGCTCCAACCTGGACTACCAAAGCTTTAAAAGTACTCAGCCCATATTTCAGGGGTCGAAGTTTTAATATCCTCGACAATGATGGGAAAGTGGTAGACACCATTACTATTGGTGAAAATCTTACTTTGCTGGAAGCATATCAATTAGCGCAAAGTGATATGAAGAATACCAATGGAAAGATAGATTTTAGCAAATTCCCTGGCATCCCCACAGCAGCTATATATAGCCTACTAGATCTGATTGGTCATTGTGCGATTGTAGCTGCGGATTTAGCCAACGGCAAAGGGGGATATACAACTGCATATAAGAAATTTTCCGAGCCAATGCCTATTATTGTCGCCAGCTGTGCTTATCGTCAATTTCAGCAAAAACATAATGATGGGAGAATCTATTTACGTGATGGCGATGGCAAGGAAAAACCTTCTCCTTTCCCCAAAGGGTTGCTGGACTCATTTATTTATGATTCAGTTGGTGATACAGCCAAACCGATAATACCAGCAAACATTGGTGCTGATCCCAAGGTTATGTTTTTAAACGAACCAAGAACTCTTGATATAGAAGGTTATGCCCAGGATATTGCTGAAAAATTCGTTTTAATAGGTGTTGGCGCCAATCAATTGGGAAAAGAAGCAAAATCGGCAGTGAATTATAGATTTTTAAATGGAGGCACGGGATATTTTACCGCCGGGCTGGTTTTTCCGGAAGACCCATCAAAAAAAATTAATAGAGGACCATTAAAAGTAGCAGAACAAAAACATGAGCAGCAAAAAGATGTATATAAAAGAGCTCAAGAAATTTGTAACAAGGAAAAAGAGCAAGGCGAGGCAAAAGCAAATGAAAAGTTAGCTGCCGCCCAACAAGAGTATGTAAAGCAAACGGAACGCTATAAGAAATCTGAAGAAATTTGTAACAAGGAAAAAGAACAAGCTGAGGCAACGGCAAATGAAAAACTAGCTGCCCTCCAAAAAGAGTATAAGGAGCAAACAGCGTTATTTGAAAAAGCTAAAGAAGTTTATGAAAGTGAAAAAGAGCAAGACGAACCAAAAGCAAGCGAAAAATTAGCTGCCGCCCGACAAGAGTATGAAAAACAGACGGAGCTATATAAACAAGCTCAAGAAACTTGTAAAGATGAAATAGAGCGGGTTAGGACAAAAGCAAAGGAGACATTCGATGCCGCCAAAAAAGAATATGATAAAGTAAGAGATGTTGCGGATAGAGCACAAAGAGAGGTTAGTAAGGCACATTTAACGGAATATATGCTTTATGGGATAGCGCGAGGGATTGAAAGATTGTTTGATGAACACAGGCCATCGCAAATTACCGCTATTGAGTTACCTCATTATGAGTCAGTTATTCGCATTAATCCCGCAATTGATAAAGCGAAGAAGGAAGTAGAAAGAGTATGCAAAAACAGAAAAATAGAATTGATCTGGGGATCAGCAGATGCATTGGAACCATCACCGGGACGAATCACAGTGGTGCCTTCACTCGGTGACACGCAGAGCCCATTTGGAAATGAGTGGCGAGTAAAAAAGGAAGGTAAGCTCACGGACCGCTCGCCTAGTGTTGATCCAATGATCGCTTCTGCTCTTAGCGACCCTGATAAGTTTTCTGCAGTTCTTAATAGACAAATGCAAACAGTTCTTGTGCCGAGTCGTGCTAGCTTAGTGTATGAGTTCCCCAAAGAATCGCAAGGTTTTTTTAAAGATCTCCTTTCTTTCGGCCCTGTTGTTTCCAATCGCCCTAGTTTTAGCATAAGTTATCGGGAAGATAAGGGGATTATTCTTAAGTTTGCCAGCAAAACAGAACGGGGTGAATTTCTAAAAAAAGCAGGGCAAAAAGATATAGAGGAGAAATATCGTTCACGCTCATCTGTTAATAAAACTCCGTACCCAGATCTGAGTGATGAAACGCAATTGATCTATCCTGCTTTTACTCCCCAGGGTACACAGGAGATCGCTATGAATCTGTTTGGCGGGCATCCATCATTTTTATCCACAATTTTTCCTCCGGACGATGAAATAAACGAAGTCGTGTATAGCAATACCGGTCAAATAAACCGTACTTATGGAAAAACATTTATTAATCGCCAACCAACAAATTCTGCCCCATTAAAGCAGGGATGGGTTGAAAAAAGACAACTTCAAAAACCGATTATTTATTTAACTCCAGAGGCAATAAAACTGCTCAGAGAGGGTGGCTCCATAATGATTAACGGCCGAGGCATTTTTTATTGCCCGATTTCTACTAAAGGCCTGAAGCTGGATGAACAATTAACGCTGTCTCCCTCTTCTTCCCCATCCTCCACGGACACGAGTTTAAGTTCCTCTGCTACGGGAATTGTCAAACAACCACCTCTGAACCCAGATGCTCCTCCTCCATCCTCGCCCTCTTCTTCATCAAGCGCAAGTCCAAGTTCTTCTCATACGAATATTCACGAACAGCTTTTATCTGGTTCCCAAGCTTCATCCTCGCTCAATTCCGAACCTTTACCAATAACTCAAAAACAACACAGCTCTCCTTCTCTGGTGCCACCACCCTCTGTGGCATTTACTACCATTTCAAATCCTGGGAAAACTCAAAATGAGGAAGAAGTATTAGAACCCCCCGCTTCTTCTGGGTTATTGTTACTGGAATGATAAAAATTCTCAATTCCCCGTTGTACCGCGGACAAGCCGCGGGACAACGGAGCAAGCAGTTACCATAAATGTTTTTTGCCGAGCCATGAATGAAGTTTCAATCTCAAAGTGGCACTGAGGTTAAAGGGTGTTCGGGGCTTGAACTTAAGGGTGTTAACTGACAGGGATGTCAGTTCCAAGCCTACATGGATGTATTTACGGCGTCCCTTAAGTTCAAGCGCCGAGCACCCTTTAACCGGTGCATTGATAATAACTCAGAGATAATCCTATACTGATCCTGCCATCTTTCAGACACTTTTTCTGCTTCCTTCCGGTATACTATTTTTATTTTCACATAGTTCATGACTTCAGGAGATCACCATGTCCGATTTACTCTCACCTCCCGAAATTTTTAGTCACCGCACGGCAAAATTACGGCAATCAGGCATCCGTTCCGCCAGCGCCCGCTGCAATGCAATTGGCGGCATTAACTTAGGACAAGGCGTTTGCGATATCCCCACTGACAATCAGATTAAACAAGCGGCATCTGCAGCGATTTTTGCCAATAAAAATCTCTATGCACCCCATGAAGGAATCCCAGAGTTAAGAGAAAAACTAGCAGCGAAAATTGCGCAATTTAATCGAGTTAAGGTTAATCCAATGACGGAAATATTGGTGAGTCATGGCGCTACGGCTGCTTATGTCTGCGCGGCAAAAGTTTTATTTAACCCAGGTGACGAAGTCATTCTGTTTGAGCCTTTTTATGGCTATCACCGACATGTGCTGGAATTAGAGGGAATATCGACACGCAGCGTGCCAATTGCAGCGGAAAATTTTGTCCTCGATTTTGAACGCCTGGCGGCAGCCATTACTCCGAAAACCCGGGGCATCGTGCTATGTACACCCTGCAATCCATCCGGCAAAGTGTTTAGTCAAGAGGAGTTAAATCAGATAGGAGAACTGGCTGAGCAGCATAATTTATATATCATCACCGATGAAATATACGAGTACATTACCTATCCCGGATATCAACATATTTCTATCGCCAGTCTGCAGAATTTTCGGGAGCGCACGGTGACGATTTCCGGTTTCTCCAAGACCTATAACATCACGGGTTGGCGCTTGGGTTATGCCTATGGCCCGGCGACAATTGTCGAAAAAATGGCCCTGGTGCATGACCTGCTTTATATCTGCCCGCCGACCCCCTTACAACATGCTATGCTGGCGGCATTGGAATTAGGTCCAGATTATTATGATGAAATGCGTAGTCAGTTTTTGAGAAAACGTGAATTATTGGTCAGTGGGTTACAGCAGCTGGGTTTCACAATGCAAGTACCGCAAGGAGCTTATTATATATTGGCCGACTTCCAGAAATTGGGATTTGCGGATGATAGTGTGGCTGCGTCCCAGCTGTTGGATCGAGCCAAAGTTGCAACGGTGCCTGGCTCTGCATTTTATCAGCAGTCAGCTGAGGGGAAAAAGCAATTGCGTTTTTGTTTTGCTTTAGCGGAAGAGAAATTACAGATGGCCTTGCAGCAATTGACAACGTGTTTAGAAATCGTCAAATATTAATAGTTAGCCCCTTCTGTTTCCCTGAGTCGAGTACTATAATGCCCCTGATTGGTTCATCAATTAAATCAAAGGAATTCGTGTGAAAGAAAAACGACCCGTCTATCTCAATTTGCTGCAGATCAAATTTCCTTGTCCGGCGATAGTTTCCATTCTGCACCGCATTTCTGGTGTCATATTGTTTCTATTGCTACCCTTATTGCTGTGTCTGCTATCCCAATCACTGCGTTCCGCTGATACTTTTAATGGTCTCCATGAAACCTTCAGCCATCCGCTATTAAGATTTTTTGTATGGGTGGTATTGAGCAGCTTGCTCTATCATCTGATTGCCGGAATCCGGCATTTACTCATGGATGCAGGGATTGGTGAATCCCTGGAAGGGGGGCGCTGGGGCTCATATATTGTGCTGGCCTTGTCGATAATAAGCATTCTCTTATTAGGAATCTGGTTATGGTAGAAAATGTCACTAGCCTTACGGGGAATGGTTTGAAGGATTGGCTTATCCAACGCATCACGGCGATTATTTTAGCCGCCTATGCCCTCTTTTTATTCGCTTATATCCTGATCTGTTCACCGCTTAGCTTCGCGCAATGGCAGGGTTTGTTCAGCCATGGACTTATGCGCGTATTTACCGTGTTGGCCTTGCTGAGTCTGGTCTATCACAGCTGGGTTGGCCTATGGACCATATTTACTGATTATATTAAATGCAGCTACCTCAGATTACTTCTGCAAACCCTCGTCGTGATGGTGTTGTTGGGCTATTTGATCTGGGGAATAGACATCGTCTGGGGATTTTAAATGAAGTTATCAGAACACGTATTTGACGCGATTATTATTGGTGCAGGCGGTGCAGGCCAGCGTGCTTCCTTGCAATTAGCGCAATCAGGAAAAAAAGTTGCATTGATCTCCAAAGTGTTTCCGACCCGTTCGCATACGGTTTCTGCCCAAGGCGGTATTAATGCCGCGCTGGGCAATATGGGTCCGGATGATTGGCGTTGGCATATGTATGACACAGTGATGGGTTCCGATTTTCTGGGTGACCAGGATGCGATTGAGTATATGTGTAAATCCGCACCGGCCACGGTAATTGAACTCGAACATATGGGTCTGCCGTTTTCACGGACCAAAGAAGCGAAGATCTATCAGCGGGCATTTGGTGGGCAAACCTTAAATTACGGCGGCGAATTGGCGCACCGTACCTGCTGCGCCGCTGACCGTACCGGTCATGCCATGCTCCACACCTTGTTCCAAAAAAACGTCGAAGCCAATACCAATTTCTATAATGAATGGTATGCAGTAGATCTGGTCAAATCCGCTTCCGGTGGCATTGCCGGAGTGATTGCGCTGTGTATTGAAACCGGCGAAACGGTATTTTTGAAAAGTCGAGCCACCATTCTGGCCACCGGCGGCGCCGGCAGAATTTTTCAAACCACCACCAATGCTTATACTTGTACTGGCGATGGCCTGGGGCTAACCCTGCGTGCCGGCTTGCCATTGCAAGATATGGAAATGTGGCAATTCCATCCCACGGGTATTGCTGGGGTGGGCGTTTTGGTGACGGAAGGCGCACGCGGCG
>FTIX01000014.1_pt2 | contig 19223 bp, 15 predicted proteins | sample 1658561 | NCBI WGS metagenome assembly FTIX01 (sample SAMEA3914836, study PRJEB12502) | metagenome | biome: forest; material: soil | place: Canada | collected 2011-07-03 | depth 0.3 m | reverse complement strand
CCCGCAAGCGGGAGAGGGGAAGAAATTTTAAACATACATGGCCTGAAGAGAATCAAGACCCATAGTTTCTCGTAACCCAAACATCAAATTCATATTTTGCACGGCTTGTCCGGCAGCGCCTTTACCTAAATTATCTATCGCAGCTAACACAATTAGTCGCTGACAACGTGAATCAACCGCCAAACTGAGATGACAAAAATTGGTACCTGCTACTTGATTGGTTTGTACGTTTTGCCCCGCGGTCAGTAAGCGAATAAAATATTCATTCGCGTAATATTGCTGGTAGACCTCCATGACTTCTTCACTGCTCATCGACGCTTTCAATTTAAAATAGCTGGTCATAAATAAGCCGCGACTCATAGCCGTCACATGCGGGGTAAATTGTACGGTGATTGCTTCATCTCGACCAATGCTCAGCGCTTGTTCAATTTCCGGCGTGTGCCGATGTGCGCCAGCGATCTGATAAGCGCGGAAATTTGCTGTAGCTTCACAAAAATGATTGGGAATCACCAGGGTGCGGCCTGCGCCAGAAACCCCGGATTTGCCATCAAAAATACAATCATTCGGATTGATAAGATCGTGTTTCAAAGCGGGCAATGCAGTCAAAATCGCTGCAGTGGCATAGCAGCCAGGATTAGCCAGCAATCTGGCTTCATGAATGTGCTGACGCCAACCTGCCTCAGCCAAGCCATAGACTGCTTGCTTCAAGAATGCAGCCGGAGCGGGTGTATGTTGATACCACTTCGAATAATCTTGGCCATTTTTGAGACGAAAATCAGGGCCTAAATCTATAATTTTTAATCCGGCATTGAGTAGAGCAGGTACGAAATGCATGGCCTCGCCATGGGGCAGGGCAGTGAACACTAAATCACACTGTTCTTGGATTTTTTTAACGTCGATTGCTTGGCATTGCAAATCTACAACGTGCTGTAGATGTGGGTAGACATGTGACAGCATTTGCCCGGCATAGCTTTGTGAGCCCAGGTAAGTAATTTTCACCTCAGGGTGTCGCGCAAGAATGCGGATTAATTCAATGCCGGTGTAGCCGGTGGCGCCGATGATGCCTATTTTTATTGTCAAAGTCTTTTCCTCTCTTGCACAAAAAGCTTGCCTTTTCTATCCACATGAATAATAATTCATAAAAAATGAATAAATATTCAAACATATTCTGATTGAAAAAACAAGAGGGAGTAGCTAATGAAAAAACCACAGCATTTCCTAACTGGAACTGAATTCTCAGCATCGCAAATGCTGAGCTTATTACAATTGGCATTGGCTATAAAAAAATGGCGTACACAAAATAACTGGCAAAATCGCCTGCGTCGTAAACACTTGGCGCTGTTATTTGAGAAACCGTCATTGCGCACTCGTTTTAGTTTTACAGTGGCGATGCGTGAACTGGGCGGTGATGTGGTGGAAAGCCTGGCCGATACTCGAAAAGCAGAAACACCTGAAGATCAAGGTCGAGTATTAAGCGGTTATTGCGATGCGATCATGCTGCGTACCCATGCCGATCAAACGCTGATCAGGATGAGTTCAGCTGCGACCGTGCCGGTCATTAATGGCCTGTCTGATTTACATCACCCTTGTCAAATTATGGCTGATTTATTAACCCTCACTGAGGTTTTCGGCAATTTGCAGGGTCTTACTTTAACTTATCTGGGTGATGGTAATAACATTCTGCATAGCTTGCTTTTACTTGCGCCCTTGTTAGGGGTGAATGTGCATTATTGTTGTCCAGCTTCACGTCAGCCGAACGCTGAAATTGTTCAGCAGGCGCAAGCGCAACTCGGCGCAAGCACGGGGAAAATCCAGTCTTTTGCAGAGCCAATTACTGCAGTGTCTGCTGCGAATGCAGTCTATACCGATGTCTGGACGAGCATGGGATTTGAGCAGGATAAAGCTGAGCATCTATTCGCTAATTTTCAGGTGAATGAAGCCATGATGCAACATGCAGCGCCAAATGCGGTGTTCATGCATTGTCTGCCCATGGAACGTGGTAAAGAAGTCAGTGAAACTCTGCCGGACCAACCTTGCTCAGTAATTTTTCAGCAGAGTGAAAATCGACTGCATATACAAAAAGCCTTACTTTTACAATTATTAGGAGATAGCAAATTATGAATAAGAAAATTGTTCTCGCTTACTCAGGTGGTTTAGATACTTCCTGTGCGATTAAATGGCTACAAGAGCAATATGGCTATGAAGTAATTGCTTTAGCGGTGGATGTCGGAGAAGGCAAGGCGCTAGAACCTGTCAAGGAAAAAGCCACGCAAATCGGCGCCAGTAAATGCTATGTTTTGGATCTGCAGGAAAAATTTGCTGAAGAATATTTGTTGCCTGCCTTACAAGCGAATACTTTATATGAAGGTATTTATCCATTGGTATCCGCTTTATCCCGACCTTTGATTGCGCAGGCATTGGTAGAGGTTGCTCAGGAAGAAGATGCGGTTGCAGTGGCTCATGGTTGTACCGGCAAGGGTAATGACCAAGTGCGATTTGATGTCAGTATTCATGCCTTGGCCCCGGATTTAAAAATCGTTGCGCCAGCACGTGAAAATCCTATAGGTCGCGAGCAAGCTATAGCTTATGCCAAAACCCACGGCATTCCTTTGCCAATCGATTTAGAAAACCCTTTTAGTATCGACCAGAATTTATGGGGACGTAGTTGTGAGTGTGGTGTTTTAGAAAATCCCTGGTTGGAACCACCGGAACAGGCCTATGCCTTAACCTCATCCATAAGCAATGCTCCGGATGCGGCTGAAGAGATCATTATTGAATTTTATCAAGGCAAACCAGTGGCTTTAAATCATGAACATTTGCCATTTAAGACCTTAATCCAAAAATTAAATTTGCTGGCTGGTCGTCACGGAGTAGGCAGAATAGATCACATTGAAAATCGCTTGATTGGTATTAAGTCACGGGAAGTGTATGAAGCACCTGCCGCCATGACATTAATTACTGCACACCGAGCCTTAGAAGCTTTGACCTTAGTGCGTGAAGTTGCGCATTTTAAGCCGCTTATTGAACAGCGTTTCGCTAATTTAATTTATGAGGGGCTGTGGTTTTCACCGCTGCGTCTAGCTTTGCAAGCATTCATCCAAGAAACTCAGCAAACGGTGACTGGTCAAGTGCGGGTTAAATTACATAAAGGCCACGCCATTGTCGTCGGCCGCAGTTCTGCACACTCCCTGTATGTGGAAAAATTAGCCACATATAATGCGCAAGATCAGTTCGATCATCACGCGGCACTTGGCTTTATCAAATTATGGGGATTGCCCACCCGCATCCACCAAATAGTCAATAATTCAAAAATAGCTGAGGTTAGCTATGAATGAAAAAATGTGGTCGGGGCGTTTTAACGCCCCATTACATGCTAACGTAGAGCAATTCACTGCTTCGATCAGCGTGGATGCTAAACTCGCCTATGAAGATATTTTAGGTAGTATGGCGCATGTACAAATGTTGGCCCACAGCCAAATTATTTCGCAAGAAGAATGTGAGCGTCTACACCACGGTCTGCGCAGAATTTATGCGGATATCAAAAAAAATCAGGTCAGTTTCAGTACGGCTGATGAAGATATCCATATGAATGTGGAACGTCTATTAACTCAAGTCATTGGTGATTTAGCAAAGAAACTGCATACGGCCAGGAGCCGTAACGATCAAGTGGCACTTGATATGCATTTATATTTACGCCAGGAAATTGTAGCGATCACTGGCCTGTTGACCCAATTGCAGGCGACTTTGATCACACAGGCAGAACGTTATAAAGAAGTGATTTTGCCGGGTTATACCCATTTACAACGCGCACAACCGGTGCGATTGGCTCATCATCTGTTGGCTTATGTGGCGATGTTTGAGCGTGATAGCGCGCGCTTGATGGATTGTTGGCAGCGGGTGAATCAATCACCTCTAGGTGCCTGTGCCTTAGCTGGCAGCAGTTTTGCTATTGAACCGAATTTTACCGCTAAATTATTGGCTTTTGATGCAGTTTACGCGAATAGTATGGATGCAGTCAGCGATAGAGATTATATGGTCGAATTTTTAGCAGCTGCCGCGCTGATTATGACGCATTTGTCTCGTCTGTGTGAAGAATTGATCATATGGAGCAGCCAGGAATTTAATTTCATCGAATTAGCCGATGCTTATTGCACAGGCAGCAGCATCATGCCGCAGAAAAAAAATCCGGATGTCCCAGAACTCATTCGTGGTAAAACCGGACGGGTCTATGGTGCTTTAATTTCTATGTTAACCATTCTCAAGGGTTTGCCACTCGCCTATAATAAAGACTTGCAGGAAGATAAAGAGCAGCTGTTTTCTGTGGTCGATACCGTGCAAGCCTGCTTGTCCATAGCCACGCCATTATTAAACACCTTAACGGTTAATGCCGAGAAAATGGCATCGGCAGTGGCAGATGGTTTTTTAAATGCCACTGATCTAGCTGATTATCTGGCACGTTCAGGAGTCGCATTTCGCGATGCACACCATATCGTTGGGAAGATTGTTGCTTATTGCATAGATAAAAAATGCCGCCTAGAGCAATTATCATTAACGGAATTACAGCAATTTTCTCCATTAATTCAGCAAGATATTTTCCAGGTATTAGCCATAGAAAATGTAGTTGAGGCGCGTAATAGTCCCGGTGGCAGTTCTTTAGCTGCCATCGCACAGCAATTGGCCCTGGCTGAACGGCAATTGCAGCAGCAGCAACTTTGGCTTAATGCTAAACAGCAAGTATTAGCTGCAGTTAATGAATATTTTGGTTTAGAGGAAGCCAATAATTCCCCTCCCCCCTTAACCCCTTCAGCTTCGCTTAATAATTCCCTCATATAATGGCGTTGCATATATTTTTTATTAATTGTATAGGTGATGGTATGGGTGAAGAAAGCAAAAGTGCATGTCAAGCAGTAGGAAGTTGGTGCACAGACCCGCAAAAAAGTTTTACTGTGCTGGGTGCACTTTTAGGTTATGCCATACCCTCAATAGTTTACTATGCAATGAAACCAGAAAAACCAGATGATAATGTACCCGCTTATATAGGTGTTCCTCTCGGACTTGCTGGGGCAAGGTTGGGAAACAAATTAGGAAAATCCCTCAAGGATTATCTAAGCAGCCAAGCGGGTCAAGAATTGGTGGATGATGTTTTTGGTGGGGCGGAAGATGTGGAGCTACAGCATCTGGATCAAGCTCAAGCCCCTGGGCATCCTTATAATCCGATGCCGCCGTGATAGCCATAATTGCAAGTGACGGGTTACGTTGCGGGTACTTTAAGCTTAGCATATAGGAAATTTGCCCTGTTTGATTATTATGGAGCTATTATCTGGATAATCACAACTTTTATGTTTTTGGAATATTTTAAAATAAATCGATCATGAATAAATTGTTTCTATAAGAACGCATGCCATCGCCACTTAAGTTTCGCTTAATAGTCTTGCCCTATAATTAAAACCCATTGAAATAATGTATAAAAGTTTTTAAATTAATTGTTAATGTGACCTTATAGAGATATTAATATGAGTGGTAGAGCTAAAGATGAAAAAAATGAGAAATCTAATATTTCGCAACATAAAAAATATGAAGCGAAATTAGAAAAGCAATGGCAGGATTATATAAAGAAAACCAGTGAAGGTTGGTTCGAAAATTTGTCGGATGGTGAAAACGAGAAAAGAGAAGTAAAGACTGTAGGTTGGTATCCTCTTAGATATGAGGATAGTGCAGCGCGTAATGTGATTAGTGTTTTAGATAGATACAGTCCTGTGTCAATTACTCCTAAAGGCAGAAAGAATAAAGAATCTGCTCACAAAATGAAACTAGTATTACAAGAAGTTGTTAATGCTAGACATAGAAAAATCATTACTCCTTTACAAGAAGTTATGATTGTAAATGACATACTTAATGATAGTAAATTTCAGCCTATAGAAAGTGTCGGATATCAAAAAGTATTAGATCAAGCTAAGTTTTGTTTTGCACGAGATTATAAACATGATTTTAGGTTTGGAAAGGAATTCTATGGCTATATGCGAGATTGCAATACTAGGGGCCTCATTCCTGATCCAGAAAATTATTATCGCAGCACAATTGAAAAAGATTCACAACGAGTATTCCGAGACAATAAATGGCAATGGCCTGTACCATTAGATGAAGTTGCCTATAAAAATGTGATCTTAGAAAAATATAAAATAAATGATTGCAAAGAATCTTCTGATAAATGTCAAAAAGATATTAATGTATTGTCAGAAGAGACTCTTAAGTTCATTTCAGGTGGAAAAAATATCGTGTATGGCATGATACATGATAGTTTATATCCACGTAGAATGGCTATGTTGGGCGTAAATGTTGAAAAATACCTGAGCAATGCTTTGAATGAGCATGAATCTAAACAAGGAACTTCTTCTAGTTCTACTTCCAGCACATCATCTTCAAGTGAAATTGTTTCTACCCTTGTTTCATCCAGTAATACAAATGTGTTTTCTAGCCCACCATCCGGAATATCTTCCCCTGCACAAGATAACTTAGACCCCATTTTTGAGGCTATACCAATTAAGAGCGACAAAATCGAGAATGGCACAGAGTTGGTGCCCTTCTCCAGAACCCCTGTCAATCGTGATATTTCATCGCCTCCTTCAGCTCGTCAATCCCATTTGCAGAGTAGCTCGGCCTTCACGTTTAGGGAGAATAATGGCACGCAACCGTCAAAGGAGAAGCAAGAACCTAGTGGAGAGCCCGGTACCGAGATGGCAATTATAAGACAGGAAAGTTCTGAACCCCCTATCTTGCGCTTTGGTCAAGGATGACGAGGATGAGCAGTCAGTAAAACTTAATGGTATGCGCTAGACATTGGATTGGTTAAGTTGCAGAGATTTTAACTTTAAAGACTAGGTAAAGCACGCCAGTGGGTCAAGACCTTATGGATGATCCTTTTAAGTAAACACTTTGGCATAGTTAAGTAATTTGCTACAATGCCTGAATTATAAAATTATATTCAAGGCAATCAGGGATGTGCCAATTCAAAGCTTATCTATCTACTTTTCTGCTCATCTTGCTTACCAGCTGTGCTGTCGGCCCTAATTTCCACTCGCCTATTGCGCCTCAAACCAGCCGTTATACGGCTTCACCCATGCCTGCCAAAACCACCAGCGCTAACAGTCCGGGTGGCAAAAGCCAGCATTTTCTGTTTGATCGCGATATTCCCGCGCAATGGTGGGGCTTGTTCCGTTCTAGATACTTAGATGATTTAATCCGCAAGGGCATAGCAAACAACCCAAACTTACAAGCTGCACAAGCCTCACTGCGTCAAGCGCAGGAGAATCTACGTGCAGAAATTGGCGCGGGTTTATTTCCCAGTATTAATGGCAGTTTCAGTGCCGAGCGAGAACGCTTTTCCGGTCAGCAATTCGGTCAAAATAATAGCCCGGGCTCCACGTTTTCTCTCTACAATGCTTCTGTTAATGTGACCTATACGCTGGATGTGTTTGGCGGTATTCGCCGACAGATTGAGTCTTTCCGTGCCTTGGTCGATTTCCAACGTTTTGAGGTAGAGGCCGCTTATTTGACTTTAACGGCGAATATCGCCACCTCTGCGATTACTGAAGCTTCATTACGTGCGCAGATTGATGCCACACGCAATTTAGTACAATTACAGGAAAAGCAACTGGCAATTGTGAAAACGCAGTTTACCCTAGGTGGCGCTTCGGGTTCTGATATTTTATTGCAGGAAACCCAGGTGCAGCAAACACGCTCTTTGTTGCCGCCGTTGCAAAAAAATCTGTATCAAGTGCGTCATGCACTGGCGGTGTTAGTCGGAGAATTGCCCAGCCAAAGCGACGTACCGATTTTCCGTTTGGAGGACATTACGTTACCCCGCGTGCTGCCGATCAGTGTGCCATCAAATCTGGTACGACAGCGTCCGGATGTGCGTGCAGCAGAGGCCCTGATGCATCAAGCCAGCGCCTTAATTGGTGTGGCAACGGCTAATCTGCTGCCGCAATTTCCCTTAAGTGCAAACTTTGGCTATACCAGCAATAGCTTGAATACATTATTTACTCATAATGCCGAGACTTGGAGTATTATCGGGCAGGTGACACAACCCATTTTTCAAGGCGGGGCTTTATTGGCACAGCGACGCGCAGCCATTGCTGCGTATGATGCAGCTGCTGCGCAATATAAGCAGACCGTGCTCACTGCTTTTCAAAACGTAGCAGATGCGTTGCGTGCCATTGAAATGGATGCTCAGGCATTAAAGGATCTGAGCGCGGCGGAAATTTCAGCTCGTAAAACTTTAATCCTGACTCAGGAACAGTACGGCTTGGGTGGTGCCAGTTATGTCAGCCTGTTAATTGCACAGCGACAAACCGTGCAGGCCACCATTACCAGAATCCAAGCTCAGGCTGCACGATATGCCGATACAGCGGCATTGTTCCAAGCCTTGGGCGGAGGCTGGTGGAATCGCCCGCCCGAAGAGACGAAGGAAGTTCTTTCCCCATTAAATGCGGAAAAATCGGCCGATCGCTTGGGGGCTATTAAAATGAAGACAAGTAAAGGCCTGTTCAACAATCACGCTTTTTATTAATTGTTCAGCTTCGCGCTGTCATTCCCACGAAGGCGGGAATCCATTCATATATGGCAGGAACTAGGGAAGAAAAACAATATGAAATTTAGCTATTAGTCAGTAAAAATATGGTACCGATTATTATGGTAATGCAAAAATACTTTATGGTAGAGAAACTGACACAGATTAGGTTTTTCTAAAGTCTTTGTCATACCTGGATGGGTTCCCGCCTTCGCGGGAATGACAGCGTGTGGGAAAAAAATGTGTGCAATCGGACAGGTTTGACAAGACCTAAAATACGGGAAATAGTTTATGCAAAGTGAAAGAGCCAGATTCATGCGCATCATGCTGATCGGCGTTCTAATTATATTAGGCGGGATATTTCTCTATAAAGCAGTCATTGGCTATATCATCGGCAAGGCCATGAAGGGCAATCAAGCACCAGTAATTACTGTCTCGGCGCAGCAGGCAAAATATCAAGAATGGCAACCGACATTATCGGCTACGGGTAGTATCCGAGCAGTCAAAGGTGTAGACGTAACCACTGAATTAGCAGGCATGGTGAAGACCATTCATTTCAAGCCAGGTTCTGATGTCACTATCGGTCAATTACTAGTGGACTTAAATATTGATTCTGATGTGGCTTTACTCGATTCATTAAACGCCAAAGCTGATTTGGCGCAGATTGTTTATAATCGTGATAAGGCACAATACGAAATTAAAGCGATCAGCAAAGCGATCGTTGATACCGATGAAGCTAACCTCAAAAGCGCGCAGGCCGATGTGGCTGAGCAAGCGGCCATCATTGATAAAAAAATCATTCGTGCCCCTTTCGCCGGGCATTTGGGAGTTTCTGCGGTGAATCCTGGGCAATATCTAAATCCTGGTAATCCAATCGTCACTTTACAGGCTTTATCCCCAATCTATGTGGATTTTTATTTGCCTCAGCAAAACTTGGTGCAAATTAAGGCGGCAGAAAATGTGCAGCTCAGCAGCGACACCTATCCCAATGAAACCTTCACGGGCAAAATTACCACCATCAATCCTAAGGTGGATGTGAATACGCGTAATATTGAAGTAGAAGCTACTTTACTGAATCAAGAGCATAAACTTCTACCCGGCATGTTTGCACAAGTGAAAATTTACACGGGCAAACCTCAGCGCTATCTCACTCTCTCTCAGGCGGCCATTAGCTATAATCCCTATGGTTCTTTGGTCTATATCATCAAAACTGAGGGCAAAGATGCTCAGGGTAAACCGGTGAAGACTGTCTCGCAGAATTTTGTAACCACTGGCGCCACGCGTGGCGATCAAGTCGAAATTTTAACTGGAATAAAAGAAAATGATTGGGTGGTGACTTCTGGGCAGCTTAAATTAAAAAATGGCAGCAGGGTAGTGATTGACAATAAATTAGCCCCAAGTGATAGCGCAGCGCCCAATGTGGCAGAGCAGTAACCGTCTTGTTAAACTGCAGGAAGCAGTATGAAAATAACTGATATCTTTATTCAAAAGCCGGTGTTGGCATCTGTAATCAGTTTGCTAATTTTGGCGCTCGGTCTGCGTTCCTTGGGTCAATTACCCACGCGTCAATTTCCCTATACCGAAAATGCCGTCGTCACAATTTCCACTACTTACTATGGTGCGGATCCAGATGTGGTGGCTGGATTTATTACCACGCCATTAGAAAATTCCATCTCCCAGGCTGAAGGGATTGATTACATGACCTCCACCAGTAATCAAAGCGTCAGTACTATCCAAGTATATTTACGCCTAAATTACGATGCCAATACTGCGGTAAGTGATATTAATACTAAAGTGAATGCCGTACTCAATCAATTGCCCAGAGAAACACAGCAACCCGTTATTACGGTAGCAGTAGGCGAGACCATTGATTCCTTATATATGGGCTTTTATAGTACGCAACTCGCTGGTAATCAGATTACTGATTATTTATTACGAATTGTGCAACCAAAAATCCAAGCGATCGATGGCGTACAACAGGCAGAAATAATCGGTCAACGTCAGTTTGCCTTACGTGCCTGGTTAGATCCGGTGAAGGTGGCAGCTTTTGGTGTTACAGCCGCCGATGTTTCTAATGCATTAGCCGCCAATGATTTTATTTCTGCTGCTGGCCGTACTGATGGCAATATGATTACAATGAATCTCACTTCGACAACAGGGTTACATGATGTCGATGAATTTCGTAATCTTATTATTAAAGCACAAAATGGCGCTATTGTGCGTTTGGGAGATGTGGCAAAAGTAAGCTTAGGTTCAGAGAATTATAATACTTCTGTACATTATAATGGCCAACCAGCGATATATATCGGCATAAAAATAGCGCCGACTGCCAATTTACTGAGTGTAGTCGCTGATGTTAAAAAGTTATTTCCATCGATTCAGCAACAATTGCCGAATGGTTTAAAAGCCCGCATTGTTTATGATGCTTCACGTTATGTGAACAGTGCCATTCATGAAGTGATGCGTTCTCTGTTTGAAGCATTGCTCATTGTAACCGCAGTCATCTTCCTATTTTTAGGAAACATACGCTCATTAAGTATTCCTACCATAGCAATTCCATTATCATTGGTTGGCACTTTCTTTATTATGTTGTTGCTCGGATATTCGATTAATTTGCTCACACTTTTGGCTTTAGTACTAGCGATCGGCCTGGTAGTGGATGATGCCATCATTGTGGTAGAAAACATTGATCGTCATATTGAAGAAGGGATGACACCCAAGGACGCGGCACTCACGGGAGCCCGGGAGTTGGCTAACCCAATCATGGCGATTTCTGTGGTATTGATTGCGGTTTATTTGCCTATTGGTTTTATGGGTGGATTGACGGGGGCGTTATTTACTGAATTTGCCTTTACTTTGGCGGGAGCTGTGGCGATTTCTGCGATCATTGCACTCACGCTGTCACCCATGATGTGCGCGAAACTACTCAAACCCATCAAAAATGGCGATCATAAATCAAAATTTGTCAAATATGTTGATCAAAAATTTATCCAATTGCGCAATGTCTATGAACGATACCTAAATCGCCTACTCAATCATTTGCCGGTGGTATTAATCTTCGCGGTCATAATACTCAGCAGTATTTATTTTCTATATGCCACAGCAAAATCTGAATTGGCGCCTATGGAAGATCAAGGGATTATTATTACACAGCTAACGGCGGCGCCAAATGCCTCATTGACCCAAACCCAACTGTATTCCGGCGCAATAACTAAAAATTATTTAAATTATCCTGAAACCGACCGAGTATTTAGTTTAGATGGGATTGGTGGTTTTAATACCTCTATTGTGGGTGATGGTTTGAAACCTTGGGATGAACGGAAAAAAACTGCTATGCAATTAGTGCCAGTTGCACAGAAAATGTTGGATAGTATCTCCGGCGTGAAGGGGGCAGCATTTCAACGTTCGCCATTGCCTGGGGGTGGTCAGGGTTTGCCGGTACAATTTGTTATTCAAACCACAGATCCCTATGGGCCATTAAATGATGTGGCGCAAACGATTATGCAGAAAGCCCAGGCAAGTGGTAAATTTCTGTATTTAGATAGTGATTTGAAGTTAGACAAAGCCCAGGCAGTCATTGATTTAGATCGTGATAAAGCTTCGCAGTTGGGTTTGACTATGCAAGATGTCGGCCAGGTTTTGTCCGCTAATCTGAGTGAAGGCTATGTCAATTATTTCACTTTGCAAGGACGATCTTATAAAGTCATTCCGCAAGTCATGCGCGTAGACCGACTGAACCCAGATCAATTAAAAAATTATTACATTAAGGCGGCCACCGATGGCACAGTGGTACCATTATCAACCATCATTAATCTTCATACCACAGTCGTCCCTGAAGTGCTCAATCACTTTCAGCAATTAAATTCAGCTACTATCTCAGCAGTTCCCATGCCTAGTGTGACTCAGGGCGAGGCATTAGCAACTTTTGCACAAATTGCTAAAGAAGTGTTACCGCAGGGTTATACTATTGATTATGCTGGACAATCGCGACAATTTATACAGGAAAGTAATGCTTTGGTGGTCACTTTTTTCTTTGCTTTGCTCATCATTTTTCTGGCATTGGCAGCATTGTTTGAAAGCTTCAGGGATCCGCTGATCGTACTGATTAGTGTGCCAATGTCCATTTGCGGTGCCATGATCTTTATCAGCTTGGGTGTGGGCGGAGCCAGTTTAAATATTTATACCGAAGTAGGGTTGGTGACTCTGATTGGTTTGATTAGCAAGCATGGCATTTTAATTGTGCAGTTCGCTAATGATCTGCAGAAAGAAGGGGTGGGGAAGCGCGAGGCAGTTGAACGGGCTGCAGGTATCCGTCTGCGTCCAATTTTAATGACTACGGCATCCATGGTGCTGGGTGTTGTGCCGTTGTTATTGGCTACTGGGGCGGGCGCGGCCAGTCGCTTTGATATTGGTCTAGTTATTGCCGCTGGAATCTCAATTGGTACAATATTTACATTGTTTGTAGTTCCAGCCATGTATATGATGTTGGCTGAGGAAAAACAAGGAGTTGCTGAGGGCAAAGAGCAGGCGGATTCAATATAAGACTGTATGTATTATACTGGCTATCTGATGCATACATTTTTCCCTAGCTATAAAAATTAGAATTCGTCATCCCCGCTTTACCGAATTATCCTAGAATGTCGGCCTATCAAGCGGGCATCCAGTGCCTAATTTTCAAACGAAGTAAGATTTACATAGTTTATTATGGGCATTTACGCATTCCGTTGGAAAGGTGAGCACTGTATCCCCGCTTGATAGGCCGACATTCTAGGATAATTCGGTAAAGCGGGGATGACGGGTGATTAGTTATGTTAACTCAACAGGAATGATTGTATGGTTTTTCTTAGTTTCATCAGCATTGTTGGGTTCATCTTATATTTTTCTCGATATTTATCTCTTAGAAACGTTGCTCCGATATTTGTAATTTCTAGTATTATTCTGACGCTGTTTCTTTTTGCTTCAGCTCACATCTTGGCGATGGGGGCCAAAATATTAGAGATCTGTGGGTTTGGTCTATTTTTATTTTCCGCATATAAGATAGGAGCAGCGCTGCTTACAAAGACCAATACTTTATATAGGCCATCGATTGGCTCGGTGTTATTTATTGTATTGGGGATTATTTGGTTTTTTTTCAGTAGACACATGTTTATTGTAGGATGGGATGAATTCATTTGGGCGACATTTGCTAAGGGAATAAAACATTCTGATGCATTTTATGGTCGAAATGATATTGCCGATGGTTTTGTTCGATATACTCCTGGTATCGCACTTTTTCAATATTTTTTCCTGACGTTCAAAGATTTTTCTGATAATGCATTATTCTTTGCCAACGGCTTAATTATGCTTTCTGCCGTTGCTGTCATGGTGGATTTAACCGCCGGGAAAATCCTCAATGTGTTGCTTGCTCTGGCGTCCTGTGTATTCCTCTTTGGTGCGTTCTATGGATATAATTATTTATCGATAACCGTAGACATACTGTTGAGCTTTGTTTTTGGGGCTGGCCTGTCTCTTGCTGTCTTCCAAAAAGGCGAAGGAAAGTATCGCTTGCTGGCAATATTTCCCATTGTAGCGATTTTGCCCCTGGCGAAAGAAACCGGGGCAATATTTGGATTAGTGGTCGGGAGTATATTTTTGCTCCGTATCTTATGCGAATATGAGTGGAATAAAACAAATTTGGCGCATAATTTAGGAAGCTTTATCCTATATGCATTGGGAATTTTCTTGGCTTTATTGATTCCACGGTATTTGTGGAGTCACTATTTAAATGCGATTCATTTAGATTTGCCTTACTCAGCTATTGATTTTTCCACAGTTAAACAGGTATTTTTACCCACCAGCGAAAAAAACCAATTCATTGCCTCTAAGTTTTATGATTCGCTTTCCACAGCAATTTTGAACATGAGAGTGCACACTTCGTTCTTTCATGTATTTACCACAGGGTTCTGGCTCGCGTTTTTCACGATTATCTTTTTAATTTCTATGGCCTTTATCCAAGAAGGTAAGAAGAAAAAAATAACATGCATTGCGTTATTTTTGGCAAGTATTCTCGGTTTCATGGTGTATGCTTTTTTTCTATTGTTTGCCTATCAAAACTTTTTCACCGACTATGAAGGAAGACTTCTGGCATCATTTGTGAGATATATAAGCACTTATGTTGTGGCCATTGGTTTTCTTAGCTTAACTTGTTTAACATTAGCTCGTTTAAAAAATCCTGTGATGGTTGTTCTTATTCTGGCGCTCATGAGTTTAGAATTTTTTATGTATCCGCTTGGTCTTTGGAGAAGCATAATCAATTTCAACTCTCCTCACAGCACTGCCATGCAACAATATTCAGTTTTTATTGAGAAGAACATTGCTCCAGACGTTGAATTAGTTAAAAAATATGTACCGATTAATAGCGGTGTTTATATGATTTATCAAAATTCAAATGGCGCGGAAAAAATTGTATTTTCGTATTTGGTTTGGCCACGAAGAGTTGAGTTTTGGAATTGGTCTCTTGGCGAAAAATATAGTGACGGTGATGTTTGGACGACAAATTTCACAGTGAAAGATTTTAAGAAAGCACTTAAGCTCGAACAGTCCAAATACTTGGTCTTAATGCACGTGGATAAGAATTTTTGGGATCATTATGCATCTATGTTTTCGCCTTCAGATGTTGATCGAGGCTATCGCATTTTTACGATTCTCTTCGATGCAAATGGCAACCTGACATTAAAGCCGATCTTAAGTACAGGAAAATAATGCTCTCAGGATGACAGTTGCGGAGAGGATAGCTATATTAGTCAGAATCAATTTAAACAGGAGAACATCTATGAAACTTTATTATGCAAAAGGCGCTTGTTCATTAACCGTAAGAATCATTATTCATGAACTTGGCCTGCATTGTGAATATGAAGCAGTAGAGTTAAGGACGAAAAAAACCGAGACCGGTATCGATTATTTCACTATTAACAGCAAAGGTGGAGTGCCGGCTTTACAATTAGACAATGGCGAAATATTGACAGAAAATACTGCGATTCTGCAATATCTTGCCGACAGTAATAAAGCAGAGCAGTTATTGCCACTGCTGGGTAATTTTCAACGTTACCGCGTTTTAGAATGGCTTAGTTTTATCAGTAGCGATTTACATAAAGGTTGCGGTGCGTTATTTAACCCACAGATTCCTCAGGAACTGAAAGAAGCTGTCTTTAGGCCTAATATAAAGAAACATTTTAGTTGGGTAGATACGCAAATCGGTAAACGCAACTATCTGGTTGGGGATCATTTTACACTGGCAGATGCCTTTTTATATGTAATTGTATCCTGGTTTCCTCATCTTGGAATAGACTTCACGGGTTTGTCGAACTTAGAACGATATTTTGCAGAGTTGGGGCAGAGAAAATCCATTGTGCAGGCATTTACTGAAGAAAAACTTCGTTAACAGATTATAATCAGCAAGGAAGATGCTATTAGTTTCCCACCATTACTATGCTCCAGCATAAGAATGGTGAAGTCTCATACAAATATCTCAACCAGTTTGCGCTCATATATCAGCAAATCCTGTTCACTAAACAGCACAAAACGAATATGTTTGATGTGATGGAGAGCAGCTAGGGTTTGGTTGACAGTTCTTAGAGCAACCTCTGTAGCCAATTCAATTGGGTATGAAAAAACCCCTGCTGAAATAGCGGGAATAGCGATGGAGCTGATTTTCTTGCTGTCCGCCAGTTTCAATACATTGCGGTAGCAATTAGCTAAAAGATAAGCTTCAGGTTGGTCAATGCCATAAATCGGCCCCAGGCAATGAATGACATATTGGTTGGGCAGCTGATATCCTGAGGTTATGACTGCCTGTCCTGGTTTGATCGGGGCTAGAGGTTGGCATTCTTCAGCAAGCTTTGGCCCAGCAGCGTTATGAATGGCACCCGCAACGCCACCGCCACTACGCAATTCAGCATTTGCTGCATTGACAATAGCAACCATATCAGGCTGCTTAGCAATATCGCCCTGCGTTGCTTCAATCTTGAAACCTCTTGTTTCTATTAACATAGGGGCTTGATCCTGAGCATATTTTTGATTGTCATATCAGTGCATACTCTACAGCAGCGGTGTCAGGCTATAAAAAATCACTTACCCAAAAGTAAAGGTATAAATCTCGCCACCTACAGCGCGAATTATCAAAGTAATTTCACCATCAGTTGCGTGAGGAAAATTAGCTAATTCATAAAGACGCTGCTGATTTACCAGGAGTAAACCATCTTTAACGTCGCTGCCAGAAATCAGTGGGGTAATTGGTTTACCGTTGAGCAGTACTTCTACTGTCAGCGGCTGATGATTCGCGCTGCCCATTACCACATAAACATGACTGGCATTAAAATGAATTTTAATCGCTGCTTGTGGTCCTTGATTACTAATCTTCTCAGCAGCTATCAACCATTTACCTTGTAACGCCCATTCATCAGTGGCTAATTGCGCAGGGAATGTATAATCACCAACTGAATCCTTAGTTACTGACTCAGGACTGGCGAAGTGATCTGCGCGTGCATAACCCAGGTAAGTCTCTGGAGTTTGTGGATAGTTAATCAAACTTTCAGCGCTTGTGAATGACGAAGCAGAGGCAGACTTATTTAATCCGAGTAATACTCGAATATTATGTTCAGTAGTAACGTAATCCCCTTCACCAAATTGCTGATAAACCACGCGACCATTTTTATCAATTAAATAATGCGCTGGCCAGTAATGATTTTGAAAATTCTGCCAGGTCATATAATCGTTATCTAAGGCCACGGGATATTGAATGCCAAAACGTAATACAGCCTGCCGGACATTCTCACTATTTTTTTCAAATTCAAATTCAGGCGTATGCACCCCGATAATGATGAGCCCCTTGCTACGATAAGCTTTATCCCAGGCCAGCAGATAAGGCAAGGTGCGGATGCAGTTAATGCAAGAATAAGTCCAGAAATCAATTAATACCACTTTACCTTTGAGCTGTGACAGGGTTAAGGCTGGGCTATTCAACCAATGCGATAATCCAGCTAAAGCTGGGGCAGGATAAGGTGTCAAGGCATTAATTAAATTTTCACTGTGGATATTATCTTGCTTATTTTCCTGCATAACAGAAGTTTTAGGAGCAGAGAGTAGGGCAAAAAAGTCTGGACGGAAATAACTGACATAAGCCAGAGCTAAGGTCACCACAATGATAATCACACCAAATATTTTGCGCAATAAACTGCTGTGGCTTTTGAGAAAACCTAATTTATCGATTAATTTTTTACCAGCGAAGGCGATAATAATCATCGGGATTACGCTGCCGAGGCTAAACATAAATAAAGCAATAAAACTGTTGAGCAGAGTTTTTTGTAGAGCAATTTGAATTAATGCAGCGGCTAAAATTGGACCAGCGCAAGGGGTCCAAATTAAGCTCACTAAGCCGCCAAACAATAAGCCGCTGAAAAACCCATGAGGCTGTTGTCCAGCAGTGATATTCGCCCCTAAGTTGGCAAGTTTTTGCGTGGATTGGCTAAACTTTTCACTGAGACGATCGGATAACAGGATGATGCCAAATAATATAATTAGGGCGAAGGCAATATCACGGATGATGTTTAAATTTAAACCGGCATGTTGAACCAGAAAGCGTGAAAATAGAGTAAATAAGGCAAAGGTTAGAGCAAAGCCGAGGATGATTCCCAACGGACGTTTTTTGCCTCCGGCCATAGTCCCGGATAGCATAATGGGCAAGATGGGCAAAATGCAGGGGGATAAGATCAGCGCAAATCCTTCAATGAATGCGAGGAAGAAATTGGTAAATTCAAGGTTCATGTTAACCATCCTGGTAATGAGAAATGCCTAGCCTTGGCAGAGGTCAGCCATAAGCCGAGTTTATCATGGGTCAGTCAAGATTTTTTATTAATATATTTGACATGCGGCAGTCCATCAAAATCAGCATCTTGAGACCAGATAGTTGCTTCACATGCCATCCCTGTGGCAAGAATTATACTATCTGCAAGTGGGATTTTATATTGTATTCCTAACCTTGCAGCGCTTAGTGAAATTTCGATGTCTAAGTCCACCACAGTGCCCTGCATCATGCATTCAATACATTCAAAAGCTTGCTTTTCTGAACATTGACGTAAAACATGCTTAAAAACTTCAAGTAGCGAAATACTTGGGACAATGAGATTTTTTGTATTTTCGATTGCTGGTGCAAAAAAATGAGCGTTCTTTGCATCTGCAAAATATTCCAACCATCCTGAAGAGTCAACCACATTTTTTTTCATAACCTGTCCCTGTCACGTTCAATCACTGTATCAATGCCTTTTAAAAAACCACGCATTTCTTTTATGTCTCTAACAAGCACCAATTCAAGTCGATTTTGATACCGAAAAACATGCAGTTTTTCGCCAGGCTGCAGATGAAGTGATTCACGAAATTCTTTTGGAATAACAATTTGAAATTTAGGAGAAATAGTAACTTGCATGGCAATTATCCAATCGATAATAAATGTGTATGATATAAATTTAATCGATAGCAATCGATAAGTCAAGGCTACGAAAAATAGGATGCCATATATAACCGAAGGCTGTCATCCTGAGCTCTCACTTCATTGTAAAAGTACATTTTGTTACAGAAGTTCTTATACTGAATGGCTTAGCATGGCTCGCGAAGGATCTCC
>FTIX01000145.1_pt7 | contig 19804 bp, 16 predicted proteins | sample 1658561 | NCBI WGS metagenome assembly FTIX01 (sample SAMEA3914836, study PRJEB12502) | metagenome | biome: forest; material: soil | place: Canada | collected 2011-07-03 | depth 0.3 m | reverse complement strand
GAATTGTAAACAGACCCTAGATTTATGACGTTGTAGATACAATAACCAACGCCGGTCGAATCAGGCGGTCATGCAGCTGATAGCCTTTTTGCAAAACCTTGACCACAGTATTCGCTGGGACGGTGCTGTCTTCCTGAGTGGAAATGGCTTGATGTAATTCAGGATTAAAAGGCTGCTGTAAGGGATCAATGGGTTTTACGGCGACCTTTTCCAAAGCTTTTAAAAACAAATTAAGCGTCATCGCCAATCCTTCATGCATGCGCTGCGCAAACTCATTGTCGCCCGAGTCGATGCTTAAGGCGCGTTCAAAGTTATCGATGACTGGCAAAAGCTCATTAATTAATCGTTCTAAACCATATTTATGGGCATTGTTGATGTCTTTTTCTGCACGTTTCCTGATATTTTCAAGATCAGCGTGGTTACGGAGCAATTGGTTTTTATAATCTTCCGCTTTGGCTTCAGTCTCATTCAGAAGGTCTTCTAACTCTTCATAAGAGGGGTGGTTTAAGGCTTTTTGCGCTGATTTTACTGATTCGAAATCTTCAGAAACAGTCTCATCTGCTGGTTTTTCAGCGGGCTCGGGCTTTCCGGGTTTTTTGTCAGAGCCACCCATTTTTTGATAAATACTCATTGTTCATTCTTCTCCATCACAGTTTGTGGTAGAGAGTATATAGGGGTTTGGGGAGGTTTTTTCAAGGGCGGTTAGGAGAGATTCTAGGCAAAAAATGCCTTCAGAATTAAAGTGACGACTCCTATAAGCATGAATCCTAACATCCAGCTGTGGAGTTTTTGGAGGAATTCTACGCGAACAAATTTGATATTAAATTCGGTCCTTATCTGCGCGATATTTTGTTTAACCTCTACCCTAAAATTCTCAACTTCTTGTTTGATTTCTCTGTTAGTTTCTTGTCTAACTTCTTGCTTTAACTCAAGCATGTTAGATTTAGTGGCCATCATATGATCGGTGGATTCCATAAAAGCTTCGTTCTGTGCTTCTGTCAGAGCAGTGGCTTGCTGTTCAGGTATGCCCGCGGCCTTTAGCTTTTGCTAGTATTTCAGGGTGTCAAATGCTGAGTTTGTCATAATATTATCCTCTGCCGATAAGTATAGGTAAATTACTTCATGGCCGCTATACCGTAAATCACATTAAGATTTAATTATAATCTAGCATAGCAGAAGGGGTCTGATAGCGAAATCAAGTGGTGTTTTAGGGAAAAAAATGATATACCAACATTCTTACATTCGAACCTACACAGGTGATGGCAATGCCTTTAGAAATTAATCTTATTATGGAATCTTTAAAAGATTTACTGGCGCGACTGGCGACGCTTCGGGGGTATCTTTGACATCGAACGCAAAAGCGAACAGCTCGAAGAAATTGAACGCCAGCTAGAAGATCCCCAGCTATGGAGCAATCCTGAAAAAGCGCAGACTTTGGGCCGCGAACGGGCGCAGCTTTCTGAGATAATCGGTAGTTTTAAGCAGCTGGATCAGCAATTGCGAGATAATAGGGAACTATTATTAATGGCAGCTGATGAAGATGATCCACAGACTTTCGCGGAAGTTGAAAAAGAAGTAGCAAAACTCACCACGCAAGTCGAGCAATTAGAATTTTCCCGTATGTTTTCTGGCAAAATGGATGCCAGCAATGCTTATGTCGACATTCAAGCGGGTTCCGGTGGCACAGAAGCGCAAGATTGGGCGGAAATGTTGCTGCGCATGTATTTGCGTTGGGCCGATAAGCATGGTTTCCATGCCAATATTTTAGAACTGTCATCGGGCGAAGTAGCTGGCATTAAAAGCGTGACTATCCATGTGACTGGTTCTTATGCCTATGGTTGGTTACGTACTGAAACCGGGGTTCATCGCTTGGTGCGAAAATCGCCGTTTGATTCGGGCAATCGCCGCCATACTTCTTTCGCGTCACTGTTTGTTTCCCCGGAAATTGAAGAAGATATTGAGGTGGCGATCAATCCTGCCGATTTGCGAGTGGATACTTATCGCTCTAGTGGCTCAGGAGGTCAGCACGTTAACGTGACTGATTCTGCCATCCGTATCACCCATTTGCCGACGGGTATTGTCGTGCAATGCCAAAATGAGCGTTCGCAACATAAAAATCGCGCTCAAGCGATGAAGCAATTGCAAGCTAAACTGTATGAGTTGGAATTACAAAAGCAAACTGCGGAACAAAAGGCTTTGGAAGCCAGTAAGGCTGATATCTCCTGGGGGAGTCAAATTCGTTCCTATGTGCTAGATGATGCCCGAATTAAAGATTTGCGAACTGGTGTGGAAACCAGAAATACCCAGGCGGTGTTGGACGGTGATTTAGATATGTTTATAGAAGCGAGCTTGAAACAGGGAGTTTAATTTTAATGATTCACTTTCCCCCATCGGGGAATTTTATGCGGAGATAGTCAATGGAAGATACCATTAATGTAGATATTAACGAGCAGCTTGCTCAGCGTCGATTAAAATTAGAACAATTACGCGCAGGCAATAACCCTTTCCCTAATGATTTTCGTAAAGATGCTTTTGCCGGTGATTTATCGACACAGTTCGGAGAAAAATCTGAGGCAGAATTAACCGCCTTGAATCATCGCGTCAAAGTGGCGGGGCGGATTATGACGCGCCGAATTATGGGTAAGGCAAGTTTTGCTCATATCCAGGATATGAGCGGGCAAATTCAATTATATCTTAAACAAGATGCCTTGTCTGAGGCTTCATATCAGCAATTTAAAAGCTGGGATTTAGGAGATATCGTAGGGGTAGAAGGCGTATTGTTCAAAACCAAGATGGGTGAGTTAAGTGTAAAAGTTGAGCAGATTGTATTGCTGACTAAAGCCTTGCAGCCCTTGCCGGATAAATTTCATGGCCTCACCGATCAAGAATTACGCTATCGCCAACGTTATGTCGATTTGATCGCCAATGAAAAAACCCGAGAAACTTTTAGAATTCGTTCTGCGGTGATCAGCGGTATCCGGGAGTTTCTATTAGCTCGGCGTTATTTGGAAGTCGAAACACCGATGATGCATCCGATTCCAGGAGGTGCAGCAGCCCGGCCTTTTATCACCCATCACAATGCTTTGGATATGTCGCTTTATTTGCGTATTGCGCCTGAATTATATTTAAAACGCTTGGTGGTCGGGGGTTTTGAGCGCGTGTTCGAGATTAATCGTAATTTTCGCAATGAAGGTTTATCCACACGCCATAATCCAGAATTCACCATGCTGGAATTTTATCAGGCTTATGCTGACTATCAGGATTTAATGACTTTAACTGAAGAGATGCTGCGCTTTTTGTGTCAGTCTATCTTCAATACAATGAATATACCTTTTCAAGGCGAGGTCTATGATTTTTCCCTCCCATTTGCGCGAATGACCATCAAAGAATCAATTTTGCATTATAATCCGGAACTGCGAGCTAGTGATTTAGAGGATTTATCTAAAGTACAGCAAATTGCCAAACGACTGGGTCTGGGGGTGCGGGAGCAAGATGGTCTAGGGAAAATTCAATACGAAATTTTTGAAAAAACCGTTGAAGATCGTTTGTCGGGCCCGATTTTTATTACTGAATTCCCAACTGAAGTTTCTCCTTTAGCGCGGAAAAATGCGCAAAATCCACAAGTGACTGACCGTTTTGAATTCTTTGTGGGTGGCCGCGAAATCGCTAATGGTTTTTCAGAATTGAATGATCCTGATGAGCAAGCTGCTCGATTTCGTGAGCAGGTAAAATTCCGCGAAGCAGGGGATGTAGAAGCCATGGTGTTTGATGCGGATTATATTCAAGCTTTGGAATATGGCATGCCGCCTACTGCGGGCGAAGGTATTGGGATTGATCGCTTAGTGATGTTATTTGCTGACGCAGCTTCTATCCGTGATGTTATTTTGTTTCCACTGTTGCGGCCAGTTTAAAGGTGTCATCCTTCGCTGGCGTTCAGGATGACGACTTAGAATAAGTTAAAGTGACTGCTTTTTCTTGCCAGAAAATCTCTCCATTCAATGCCTCATCTTGAATTACTGCAAGTAGTTGGCATTCTTCCGGAGAATGAAAAGCTGCGGCTACAATTTGACCGACTTCTTGAGAAGTTTCCTTGCTGGATAATGCTGATCCGGGTGGGGGTAGTGTAGATGTTTGAATGCTAGCCAAATGTAAATGACGTTTTGCCTTGCCCAAATAATGGGTGCGAGCGATCACTTCCTGCCCAATATAACAACCCTTTTTGAAGCTCACAGCATTTAATGCTGGGTAATTGAGCATTTGGGGAGTAAACAGGTTCATGGTTTCTGGGTAAATGTTGGCGATGCCAGCTTGAATGTCAAGTAACTGCCAAGTATCGTCGCTGGCTCTAGTGAGTTTGGTTAATAGTTGTTCATGAAGCATGCTGGCAGTTGTTCTAGGCCCAAGAATCAGATAACGTTCCTGAGTATTGCAAATGCGGATAATCAATAGCTGATCTTGCTGCTGAACAATGTCTGCTGCTGTTGGTAAAGTCTCAAAAAACTGACTTAAGGTTTGACTGAGGTCAGGACCATGACATCCTAGTATTGAGTAATCATTTTTATTTTCCGTTAAGACGACACGAGCCAATAGAGCGTATTTTTTTAATTCTTTCATGGCCGCTTCGACCATAATGGCTGGTAATAGCAAATGATATTGTTGCTGGTAAAAGATGACGCGCAGGGTGGCGAGCATGCGGCCTTTATGATTGCAATGAGCGCTAAGACGGCTGTGTTGTTCGCTGATTTCGCGGAGATCGCAAGTCAATTGGCCCTGCAGAAAAGTCTGTGCCTTCTCTCCTTGGACGGTGATCAGGGCGAGCTGTGATAAGTTAAAGACGGAGTTCATATTTATTGGCTAGGTGACTTTAATTAAAGCTAATCTACTATGGAAATGGGTGTTCTCAATGTCAAAGCGCGCGATAGTGTGCCCACATCAAGATAGCCTAATTCGCCATCGAGGGGGACGCCATGGGCGATGCGGCTACAGCGGACCTCGCTGTCTCGCAATAAATTACTAATATAATGGGCAGTAGCCTCACCCTCTACCGTTGGATTGGTGGCGAGGATTAATTCAGCAACCGCGTCCTGTGCTATACGCTGCTTTAATGCTGGGATATGAATTTCTTCTGGGCCGATACCGTCCAGAGGTGATAAATGACCCATTAACACAAAATATAGGCCTTTATAACTTTGGGTTTGTTCTAGAGCAAATACATCAGTGGGGGTTTCTACTACGCATAATTGCTTGTTATTACGCTCAGGATTTGCGCAGAGATTGCAGAGAGTTTGTTCAGAGAAAGTACGACAGCGTTGACAATGGCCAACTGTAGTCAGCGCCTCATGTAAGGTGCGGGCAAGATTTAAACCGGCTTCCCGGTTACGTTCCAAGAGTTGGAAAGCGATGCGTTGGGCTGATTTTGGCCCAACGCCCGCTAAACAACGTAAATGATCAATCAATTGCTGTACTAAGGGGGTGAACATCATTATGCCTGATCTCCAGTGGCATTAACTAAGTTCATCGATGACTTATTCTTCATCAGCCTCGCCAGTCAATGGTAAACCAGATCTTTCATAAACGCCCATAACTTCTTGTTGCATAATCCCTTTGAGTTTTTCCATGGCATCTTTTAATGCAGCTACAGTCAATTCACTTGTTACTTTTGGTCCTTCTTCCCAAGCGCCTGAGCCAAAAATTACATCTACTGGTTCTTGTAAGCCATTGAATACCACTTCTACGTAAATTTTATCGGAGTCTTTAACACCACCTAAGCCAATGATGCGCTTCTTTTGGAGATCTTCTTGCATTTTTTGAAAATGCTTGACCATTTCTTCGCCTTTACCTTTTAGGAACTCCAGCATTTGTGTGTTTAAAGCACCAGGAGTATTAGAACTATTTGCCATTTGGGATTCCTCATATAAATTAAATTATCAATTGTTACGGAATACTAAGATTGGGGTTGTTGTGAGTATTTTCAAGGCTTTATTAAAATTACTAGAAAATAATAAGAGCTGTGAAATTCTCCCCCGGTCTTTATTGATAATAATTGGTTAAAAATTCTTAAATTTTCCAATTTTATCAGAAAATAAAGGTAAGATTATTATTCCTCTTCCTTATTTATAGCTGATTATTTATCTAGAATCCACCTCCTAAATTCCTTATTACTTCTTGGACTTAGGCTTGACTGAATCATGGATCAATTGTGCACCAAATTCATTGACTAAATTCTGTACGTTAGGATCGCTGGCAATAGTTAAGACAGCTTCTGCCTGTAATTTCTGTTCGCGTTGCTGGTTTAATAATGCCGGATTGGGCTGGGTTGATTGCCCAATAGTCATATGTAATTGCAAAGGTTGGCCAAAATGCTGTTCTAAGGCATTGGCGATGCGTAGCTCAATGGCTTTATTTAGTAAGGGCGTCTGCTGGGTATCAAGCAAGAGCTCGATTTCCGTAGCAGTTTGACGGACAAGTGTACAGTGTGTGGCTACCATTAAAGCAGCGCCGTGTAAGTTCAAGCTAGGAAGTAACTCAGCCCAACTTAGCGCAGTTGCGGTCAATGTAGATAAGTTATGCTCATCAGAGCTGGATTTTGGTAGGGACTGTCCTACTTGGGGTGGCTCGATCTTGCTTTGGGTGAGATTATTTTCTTTGAGCAAAGGAGGATTGGGTATTGTGGGCGTTGAGCCAGTTAGGGTTTTGTCGGAAGGATTCAACTGCGTTGCCAAAGCGGGTCTAGGAGGAATGTTAGCAGTGATCTTAGCGGGTTTGGAAGCAGCTACGCTGCCACCGTTTTCACTGCTGGGCTGTGGACTAAATGCCAACATGCGCAATAACAGCATCTCAAAACCACTGCGGGCAGTAGGCGCTAAGGGTAAATCTCGCCGGCCCAATAAAGCCATTTGATAATACAGCTGCGTTGTTTCGGGTTTGAAACAATGAGCTAGCGCAGTAATCTGGGTTGCCAAGTATTCGAATGCGATGGGAAGTTCTGGGACAACTTGATTTAGGGTGATTTGATGGAGGAGAGAGAGCATTTCTTCCAAGGCTTTTTGGAAATCAATTCCGGCATCAGCAAGTTGCGCAATATTCGCTAAGATCTGGGCAGCATCTCGATTAGCCAAAGCCTGCAATAGTTCTAGCAATAATTCAGGCTCAGTAGCGCCGAGCAAAATCTTTACTTCCGCAGTAGTGACTTGGCCATTGCCATAAGCGATCGCTTGATCGAGCAAGCTCAGACCATCGCGCATACTACCCTGGGCTGCATGAGCTAATTGTAACAAGGCCGGACTTTCATAGGCGATGGTTTCATTATTTAAGATCACTGCCAGTTGTCTGCTGATTTGTTCGCTGGAAAGATTTTTAAGATGGAATTGTAGGCAGCGTGATAACACTGTGACCGGCAAGCGTTGTGGATCAGTGGTTGCCAGTAGAAATTTTACGTGGGGTGGTGGTTCTTCCAGAGTTTTTAGCAAGGCATTAAAGCTGTGGTTAGACAGCATATGGACTTCGTCAATGAGATAGATTTTATAGCGGCCTTGCGTAGGGGCATATTGCACATTATCCAGGAGGTCGCGGGTGTCTTCGACTTTAGTACGGGAGGCAGCGTCAATTTCTAGCAGGTCAAGGAAGCGGCCTTGGTCGATGGTTTGGCAGGGCATGCATTGTCCGCAGGGGCTGGCGGTGACGCCGGTGCTGCAATTTAGGCATTTGGCCAGTAGTCGGGCGATGGTGGTTTTGCCTACGCCGCGGGTGCCGGTGAATAAATAGGCATGGTGTAGGCGGTTTTGGGTCAGAGCATTGCTGAGTGCTTGGACGACGGTGGTTTGGCCGACTACTTCTTGGAAACTGCGGGGGCGCCATTTACGCGCTAATACTTGGTGGCTCATGATGGATTGGCGGCTTATGGGGTATTGGAGGACGGCTATATCAGCCATTACTCCGCACCCGAGTCAACCGCTGCCGCTGCTCCCTTCCGGGCCTGACGGGGTTTACGGTCTATCGCTGCGAAGTGACCGGTATAGCCACCCATGTTTGTTACTGAAAAGGTGGGTAAGTTTACCTGCTATTTCTGGGGATGGCAATGTGTTATGGGGCTGTTTTGTTGGAGAGTCCGGTTAAAGTGTGTGAGGAGTTCCTAGAACTGAACAGAGGGACGCCGTAAATACGTCCAAGTATGCTTGGAATGAACATCCATGTTCATTAACACCCTCTATTCAGTTCTAGGAACTCCTCACACACTTTAACCTCATTGCCTTGCCGATCTCTTAATAATTCCTTAATTACGCTGGATAGATGTTAATAATTCCTTAATTTTTAGCAAGTATAATCTATTTAAAGCGTGGTGAGGCTGAATTCAAAAGAAAATAAGAAAAAAACTTTCCAATCAAATTTCCATTTAAAATCAATATATATGCGTGTGAGGTTAAGATATGCAGCAGCTCTATAAGCAATTAAAAGAATATATGGAAAATAGACGAAAAAATCAGGAAATTGCAAAAATTGAAGAAAAGGCAGCAGCGATTGAGAAATCTGCAGCTGAACAGCAGGCAGTGGTGAAGAGATTAGAAGAAATGTTGCCTTCGGTAAATGATACTCTTTGTGAATTAGTTGCATTATTGACTTATCGTCAAGCAATGGAAAATGTGGATGATGCTGTTTTAGATGGACAACAAATAAAAATTAAAGATGGAAAAAATGGTCTCAAAGCTCTTAGCTTAAAGCAGGCAATGGATAGAGGTCTGATTGACAAAGAAACTGGCAAACAAAACAACCCAGAAGGTGTCCAAAGTGTTATAAAAACTTCTAGAATGGACGATACTATCTCAAGATCAGGACTATCTCCGGAAAGCTTTAATCTGCAACAAAAAGCTATCTATGATGCAATAGCTAATTCAGCTCGGAATAGTATTGCAAAAATTTTCACGCCCTTACAAACAGTGACTGTGGAAAAAGGAAAAATAGAGGGCGAAAAATTTGAGGACTTATACCACGCAAACGCTACGATGGTGGAGGATTGTAATGATGAGGTTGAAAAAGCTGAAAATAAGCAATTGGCTGGATCAGATGCTTTATTGCAAGAGTATTCTAATGAAAAAATCTTTAATCTGACTGGAAAAATTGCCCAAGGAGTGGGAGTAGATAAACTATTTACTTCCATTTTTCAATGTGAATGTAGTGATGCATTTAAATTAGCTATAGATTTGAGAATTGCTGAGTTAAGTAAAATTATAAGTATTGATGAGCGTATTGCTCAAATAGTGAAAGCTATCTCTACAATAGAGACGAATTATCTAGATCAGGGTGTGGTGGCTCAGATATTGAAGGCTTTAGATGAGGAGAAAACTTTTCTCGCGGGATTGATTGGGAAACAAGTTGAGTCAAGAAAAAAACGCCAGCAAGAAGCGTCTCCGAACAGTACTGCAGAAACACAATCCAATCCTTGGTATGTAAGGAATCAAGCATTTCTTGCTCGGGCAGGAGTAGCGACAGTAGCGGGTGTAGGTGTAGGGATTGCAGGAGTAATTAGTCAAGCTCAGACCGGTGATGCAGCGGAATATTTGACTGCCGAAGTCCCAGATTTGGATATGAATGTGGCTGGTTTGTTGTTAATTGCTGGGGCTGCTTATGCGATGTTCGAAGTAATTAAAGCCCTTGTTGAGCATTTATCAGCAAAAGAAGTGAAAGCTCAAGCTAAAACTACAGCCGAGACTGAATCTTCGATGAGCGAAACTCCAACAGGAGAGCCAGCTAACGTGTCTGGAGTGAAAGAAGGCAGCCAATCTTGCTATGAAAGGTTCAAAAAACCACTGACTAAAGTTGGGGTTGGTATTGGTGTACGTGGCGCTGTTGCATTGGGCATTGCATTAGGGGGAGTTGCTGCTAATGAAGGCGATGCTGCTAGTTTATTTAATGCTGATTCAGCAGAGCTGGGGTTAACCGGGCAAGAAGTTTTTATGTATGCTTCTCTGGCAGCTTTAGCGTTACAAGTGATATCTACTGTTGTGGAAAAAATACAGGAACGCCGTGCTGCTAAAGTTCTGGAAGCAGAACTGGGAAGTGAGTTGCCTAAAAAGTTAGAGCAGCCTACGGTAGTTCAAGTACCCAAGAAATTAGATAACTCCCTTACTGATCCTGAAAATGTATCCGAGGCATTAACTGAAGACACAAGTCGTTCAGAGTCGCAGGTTCTGGTGGCATAGGTACGAACGGCGCTTCTTGCGCCGCGTGCTTCGTAAAAAAAATGAAGATTTGTCATTCCCATTGATACATGAATGATCAAATAATAGAAAACAATATCTGTAAAGGCAGCTATTTACGTAAAGAAGGAATTACCGCGGAAAAATAGATGGAATATGCATTTTTATCCGAGGAAAATGCTAGTTTCTTCCCCCTCTCATTTCATTAAAATTATTCTGTCAAGCAGATTATCTGTCTATCGTCACTTGATTTTTCCTAAAATGTACTATACTAACCAGCAGGAGCTATGCTCTGTAGGTTTTTTTTTAAATTAGGAGAAATTTATTATGGCTATGCAACGAAAAGTAATGGCTAAAAAGAGTGTCAAGAGGACACAACGCGCTTGGAAAGGTTCTGCCAAGCGAGGCATGATGTTAGCCAAACCCCGCAGTCGTGCTGTAAGCGCTAAACTTGGGGCATCTGCGGTAAGTAAACATTATCATATTACCATTACCCCCAAGTCACTGGCTAAAATTAGATTGTTGAGTGCAGGGAAGAGGGGCCAAGAAATGCGTTTGGCAGGTAAGAAACTCGGTGGTCCATTATCAACCTTAAAATGGCTGATTAATAAGAATGAGGCCGTTATTAAGAATAGCTATTTACAAGGAAGATCTAAGAAAGCCAAAGCTATTTTGACTCAACTTGGATCAGTTCCACGCCGTCAAAAGGGTGACCTATTCGTTGTTGCCTTAGGAGCTAGCGTATTAGGGAAGAAAAAAACCCTGACAGCTAAACGACGACCAGTGGCTGCCAAAAAAATGGCTGCTAAAAAAACTCTGAGTGTCAAAAAAGCCGTAAAAAAATCCGGTATTAAATCAGGCATTAAGAGCAAGATGGGTGCTAAGAAGTTGGGTGGTAAAAAAACCCTCAGTATTCGCCGTACTGCTCGCAGCGCTCGCAGCAAAAGATAATAGAAAATAGTCATCCCATTTAAAGTCATGAGCTGATGATTTTAAATGGGATGATTTTTTTTAGTTGTGAGTTTTTGAACGCGTTTTTGGGCAAAGAAAGTGTACATGGTGGGCACTACGAATAGAGTGAATAAGGTGCCGATCAGCATGCCCGTTGCAATAACCAGGCCGATATTAAAGCGGCTGGTCGCGCCAGCGCCGGAAGCGGTGATAAGTGGGACCACGCCTAAAATCATTGCGCCGGTAGTCATTAAAATGGGCCGTAGACGAATAGCGGCTGCTTTTTCAATCGCTTCACGTATCCCCAAACCTTCCGTAGTTTGCAACTGATTGGCAAAGTCGACCATTAAAATTCCATGCTTACTGATTAAACCTATTAAGGTAATTAAACCGACCTGAGTGTAAATATTAATCGTTGCCAGTCCCAGATTTAAGGGAATCAAAGCGCCACAGATCGACATAGGTACACTGATCAAAATAATGAAGGGATCGCGGAAGCTTTCAAATTGTGCAGATAAGACCAGAAAAATGATTATGAGCGCAAAGAAGAAGGTATACATTAGCGCCGAGCCTTCCTGAATAAACTGCCGGGATTGACCAGCATAATCATAGCTCATGCCTTTCGGTAGATGTAGCTTGGCCTGTTCCTTGAAGAAATTTAAACCATCCGCCAGCGTTTTCCCTGGGATCATCATGCCCGAGAAAGTGGCCGAATTTAATTGCTGGAATTCAGCGAGATTATTAGGTTTTGCTACAATATGAATCTTGATAACAGTAGATAATGGCACCATATCGCCACTGGCAGTTTTTACATAAATCTGAGCAATTTGCTCGGGACTTAATCGCAGACGACGTAATACCTGAGGAATGACTTCATAGCTGCGGCCTTGCATACTGAACAGATTGATGTAATTGCCACCTAAGGAAGTCGCCAATGCATTACCAATGTTCTGCATGGTGATGCCTAATTGCCCGGCTTTATTGCGATCGATTTCTACCTGGATTTCAGGTTTGTCGAACTTAAGTGAGCTATCGATAAAAATAAAATTACCGCTTTTGCGTGCTTCCTCTGCAATTTGCTGAGCCACCTGAAAAATTAATTCATAGCTACTTGTGGAATTAATGACGAATTGCAAGGGTATTCCATTGCCACCAACTGGCAAAGAGGGTAGAGGGAATACTACCGTTTTTAAGCCTGCCACATTACTGAGTTGTGTCTGTAAAATTGGATTAAGTTTATGTTGACTGCGACTGCGCTGATCCCAAGGCTTGAGCATGATGCCGCCAAATGCCGTATTGATGTTATCCATGCCATTAATTACGAAGTAAGCCTGCGTTTCTGGAAGGTCTTTGAATATCTTATTGAACTCATTAGTGTAGGTTGATAAATAATCCAAATTGGCATATTCAGGTGCACTTGCTTGAGTGAATAATACACTTTGATCTTCTTCTGGTGCGAGCTCTTCTGCGGTATTGCTGTAGAGAAAATAGCAGCTTAATAAAACAATGATCGCGAACACCACAGTGACCGGTCGATAATTTAATACACCATGCAATTTACCTTCATAATAAATCTTGAGACGTTCAAACTTTTGGTCTAAATAGTGCACGAAACGGTTGCTGCTGGCTTCTGTAGTGAGCACTTTTGAACACATCATCGGTGATAAAGTTAAGGCAATTACTCCGGAAATGATCACCGAAGAGGCTAAAGTAAAAGCAAATTCTTTAAATAATGCACCGGTTAATCCAGTCATAAAACCGATAGGTGCATAGACAGCTGCTAAAGTAATGGTCATGGCAATAACCGGCGTTGCGATTTCGCGCGCACCTTTAATCGCAGCATTGAATGGCGATAAACCTTCTTCAATATGGCGATGGATATTTTCAACGACAACAATGGCATCATCAACAACCAAACCAATGGCCAGTACCATAGCCAGTAAGGTCAATAAATTCAAAGAATATCCTAGGGCCATCATCAACGTACAAACACCCACCAAAGACAGAGGAATGGTGACAACGGGAATAATTACGGAACGCAGAGAACCGAGAAATAAGAAAATCACCAGGATGACAATTGCCGTTGCTTCAACGATGGTGCGGATGACTTCATGCAGTGAAGCGCTAATATATTGAGTTGAGTCATAAACGATGCTTGAATGTAGGGCAGGTGGATAACTAGCTTGTAATTGTGGAAATAGTTTGCGGATATCGGAAATTACTGTTAACGGATTCGCGGCAGGGGTGGCGTGGACGCCGATAAAGATCGCTTTCTTGCCATTAAAGGTGACGATGGAGTCATAGCTTTCGGAGCCTAATTCTACGGTAGCGATATCACGCACCCGGATTAAGGCATTGTTGCTTTGCTTTACTACCATGTTTTTAAAAGTATCTACATCATGGATATCAGTGCTGGCACTGATATTGTAAGCAACATATTCACCTTTGGTATAACCAGGCGCAGATTGAAAATTATTCGACGTTAAAGCATCAGTTAAGTCTTCAGTGGTTATATTTAATGACGCCATTCGTTGCGGATTGAGCCAAATACGCATGGCAAATTTATTGCCGCCAAAAAGCTCGACACTGGCGACACCCGACACAGTTTGTAGCTGTGGCTGAACGACACGGGTGATGTAGTCAGTGATTTGCTGGGGACTCATTTCATCACTGTAGAAACTTGCATACATCAGGGCAATCGTAGATCCGCTTTCTTTTTTGATCGTGGGTTGCTGACTACTTTGTGGCAATTGACCCTGGACTTCTGCGACCTTGCTCATGATGTCGGTGAAAGCTGAGTCAGGATTATAGTTGAGTTTAATATAAGCCTGAATAGTGCTGACACCTTGTGAACTGGTGGCGGTGAGATAATCAATACCATCTGCGCCAGCAATGGATTTTTCTAAGATAGAAGTAATGAAACCCTGGACCACATCAGCGCTGGCGCCAGGGTAAGCGGTGGTCACCGTGATCACGGTGTTTTCCATGGTCGGATATTCTTGTAATGGCAATTCATTCATGGCGCGTAGGCCAAAAATAAAGATCAGCAGGCTGACTACAGTTGCCAGAACCGGGCGTTTGATGAATATATCGGTGAAGTGCATAAAATTATTCTAATTTCTCTTCTGTTCTAATTCTTCTGGAGATAGTGCAGGCAATTGCACGCTATTGTCTATATAGGCTTGAACACCATCTTCTAATTTTAATTGTCCTGAAGTCACCACGGATTCACCGTCTTTCAGACCTTTGATAATAGCGATTTCATTGCCGCGGCGATCGCCTGTAGTTACATAGCGACGATTTGCCTTATAAAGCGCTTTGCCGCCTTTGTCTTTGCCATCAGGAGTTAGGACAAACACAGAGTCACCATATAAACTGAATGAAACCGCTGTTTGGGGAACGGCAACTACTTTTTCCTGAACGGGAAGTAGCACATCGACATTCGCGAATAGGCCGGGGTAAAGTTTGAGATCACCATTAGCCAAGAGTGCCTGTACTAAAATGTTTCTGGTTTGTATATCGACTGCTGAATCAATAGCCGTGATTTTACCTTTGAAAACTTTCTGTGGATAACTATCGACATGAATATCAATGGGTTGTGAGACGTAAAGAGATTTTAAATTTTCTCCTGGCAAAGTGAAATTAACGTATAAAGGATTTAGGGATTGTAAATTCACCAGTGGTGTTCCCGGCGAAAGATATTGGCCTAAATTCACCTGGCGGATTCCAATTTTTCCAGCAAAAGGCGCTTTGATTAGTTTTTTACTAATTAAAACTTGAGTTTTGGCTACTTGTGCCTGAGAACCTTGTAATTGTGCGCGGGCATTATCAAGGTTGGCTTCTGCGGTCGACTTGGTTTTTGCCAACGCCAGCTGACGCTGATAATTAGCCTCGTTTAATTCGAGTTGAGCCGCGAAATTTTTCAAGTCTTGCTGATCGGTCTGATCATCTAATTGCACCAGTGGTTGGCCGGCCTTGACCATCTCTCCTGATTTGAAATAAATTGCAACTACCATGCCGGAGACTTCTGAACTGATTTCTACACCGTTTATCGCGGTCAGTGAGCCTACCGCATCTATGGTGGGTGTCCAAGTGCTTAGAGTTGCCTTGCTGGAGGAGATGGCCACAGCGGGCATGGCGAAGTGTGCAAAGAAATGTTTCATGAACATATTCTTGGCAATATCAAAAGCAAAAATCAGGCCAAATATAATGACTACAATGATCAGCATTCTGCGCATGCGTTTGGCAAGCGGGCTTTTGGCAGGTTTTGGTGTTTTCCTAGGCATAAAGTTTTTCTTATACGTATTTTATATTGTTATCTGAAATAGTATCGTATCAATCTATTCTGATTCTACTCGTAGAGGCGAGCAGCGCTCGCCTGTGTTGCTGCTGCTTTTCATCCTTCCAGATTAGCCAGTAAGGCTGCTAAAAACCGTGCGGCTTCACCCCCTGTTGCAGCACGATGGTCGAAAGTGAGACAGATCGGCATGATTTTATGCACGGCGACTTTCTCATCATGCGCCACGGGCTGAGCTCGGGTTTTACCTATGCCAATAATAGCTACAGTGGGTGGGACAATGATCGGGTTAGCATAGCGTCCGGCAATGGTGCCGAAATTAGATAAGGTAATGGTGGCATCCTTTAAATCTTCTGGAGTAAATGCTTGGGCCTTAGCTTTTTCTTTAAGTGTATTTAATTGGGCACGCAATGTTTCTGCGGATTGATTCGCCACATCCTTCAACACCGGTACGTATAAACCTGCAGGCGTATCTACTGCAATTCCCACATTGATCTGTGCATAGTGTTTGCAGCTCAGTGAAGAAGTATAGAAATGAGCATTCAAACCAGGTTCAGCTTGGCAAGCGGCAATAATGGCCTGGATTAGACGGGCGGTGATATCGATTTTCTGCGGCCAGTGGTGGATATCAGCATCATCCATTAACGTGACTGGCACGACTTCGGCATGGGATTTGGCCATTTGCAGCGCCATTATTCTCCGGACTCCACGCAACGGTTCACCCTCCGTTGGCACAGCTTCTGCAGCGCGATGAACATCTTCAGCACTGATTGTGCCGCCTGGGCCTGTTCCGGAAATATTAGCGAGATCGACCTTCAATTTGTTAGCTAAGGCACGAATGGCGGGGGTGGCTTTGATGGTAGAGCGTGATTGAGTAGAAACCTGAATACCGGTGGCAGATTCTTGCAAAATGACATCACTGGTTTCAATGACGCCGACCACAGTTCCAGAATCGATTTGAGTTTCAACTTTACTGGCTTGTGCTGCGGATGAAGGCTCAGCTTCCCCAGCAATGGCATAGGTAACTAAGGGTTGGCCGGTCGGGATGATATCGCCCACTTTGCCATGTAATGTCACGATACGGCCTGTATAAGGAGAGGGAACATCAACCACGGCTTTGGCTGTTTCCATTGCTACTAGAGGCTGGTCTAATTTAACTTCATCGCCTTCTTTGACATACCATTGGTGAATTTCAGCATCGGGTAACCCTTCACCGAGGTCAGGTAGTTTGAAAACTGTCATGCATACTCCAATATGTTTTGAACCGCATTGAGGATTTTGGGAACTGTAGTTTGATAGAGTCGTTCCATTTTTAAATAGGGCATTACTGTATCATAACCGGTTACGCGCTGCACAGGCGCTAGTAATGACATTAGGCCATGTTCGGCAATTTGCGCGGCAATTTCGGCGCCGACGCCACAGGTTCTGGCCGCTTCATGAATAATAACGCAACGACCGGTTTTTTCTACCGAATGTAAAATAGTATCTATGTCTAAGGGTTTAATGGTAGCGACATCAATCACTTCTGCTGAAATCCCTTCTTTGGCTAAGGCATCAGCAGCTTGCAAAGTTTCATGAACCGCAGGGCCCCAACTCACTAAAGTAACATCGCTGCCTTCGCGCAAGACAAAACATTTATCCAAGGGTAAAGCTTGGCCATCATCCGGAACATTTTGCTTAACCAGGCGATAAAGGCGCTTGGGCTCTAAAAACATGACTGGATCAGGATCGCGAATTGCCGCTAATAGCAAGCCATAAGCACGTGCCGGTGAAGAGGGGATGACGATACGCAGACCGGGCATATGCGCAAACATGGCTTCAGTGCTTTCTGAATGGTGTTCAATGGCGCGAATAAAGCCGCCAAAAGGCACTCGAAACACTAAAGGACAACTTAAACGGCCACGGGTGCGATTTCGCATTCGTGAGGCATGGCTGATAATTTGATCCACTGCAGGGTAGATAAAACCCAGGAACTGAAACTCTGCCACCGGCCTTAAACCTTGAGTGGCCATGCCAATTGCCAGACCGGCAATCAAGCTTTCACCAATGGGTGTATCAAAGACGCGTTCCGGTCCAAATTTATCTAATAGACCCACAGTAACACGAAAAACGCCGCCGTTAACCGCGATATCTTCGCCAAATGTGACTACGTTTTTGTCGGCGGCCATTTCATAGGCTAAGGCTTGATTGACTGCTTCTGCTAAGGTGATTTCCGACATGATGGTTCCTCTATTATTATAAAATAAAATGCAGGCTAATCTTTAATTTAATGCCCTTCCGGGATAGTCAATCCAGCGATTTCATCGCGTTGCCACTGGTATGCAGCAGGTAATTTGGCGTACATATAATCGATAATGGCGGTAGTTGGTTGTGCTGGCATATTGAAATATTCATCAACGGCCTGGGCAATTGATTCATTGCATTCCGCTTGAATGGTTTCCTCCAGCTCAGATGTTAATACATTTTGCGCTGTTAAATATTTTTTGAAGCGGATTAAGGGTTCAAATGTCCAGGCTTCGGCCAATGCTTCTTTACTGATATAGCGTTTGGCGTCATCGGCTGTGGTGTGGTCACACAGGCGATAGGTGATGGCTTCAATAAGTGTCGGCCCACCACCTTCTCGGGCTTTTGTCATCGCTTGGCTGATGACTTGGCTGGTAGCAATGATATCATTGCCATCGACTTGAATACCGTTAAAACCAGCGGCGATAGCTTTTTGCGCGAGGGTTTCGGTGGCGGTTTGTTTGCTGCGTGCCACGGAAATGGCCCATTGATTATTATTAATAATAAATACAACGGGTAGTTTGCATAGGCCAGCAAAATTTATGCCTTCGTAAAAATCACCTTCGGAGGTTCCGCCATCACCGATAATGCTGAGCACTGCCCGTGGTTGCTTGCGGAGCTTTATGGCATAAGCTATACCTGCGGCTTGTGGGAATTGCGTTGCAATAGGTACACAAATTGAGAGGTCTTCTCTTGCCGTATTGAAATCATTGCCACGTTCATCCCCTCCCCAGTAGGCCAAAATCAGCGAAGGTTTAATGCCACGCATGATCATGGCTCCCTGGTCACGATAATAAGGCACGAATACATCATCGGCACGTAAGGCATAACCCATACCTACTGAAACCGCTTCTTGTCCGAGTGAAGCAGGGAAGGTGCCCAGTTTACCAGTACGTTGCAAGGCAACGGCTTTGGCGTCAAAGGTACGGACCAGAATCATCCAGCGGTATAGGTCTAATAATTTTTTCGGGTCTTTGGCAAACTCTGGCAGATCTTGGGTTATTTTTCCTTCATTATCAAGGTATTGGATAAATTCAATTGAAAATTCTGCAACTATACTCATAGGGTTTTACCTTTTTGGTGTAAGAATTAGTTTTCCTGGGCAGCCGCTATTTTTTCCTGTGCAATGACTTCCGCGATATCGTGGGTGGGGTGATTTTCCGCCTGAGCTCGCTCAAATATATGCCACAGTGCGTTATACAGAGTGTTGATAAAAGGAATAACCCTTTCCACATTGCCTCGATTGTAAAGTGCTGCTTCATACATGACGCCACCGGAGTTAATAACAAAATCAGGCGCATAGAGGATACTGCGCTGGTGGAGTAGCATCGCTTGCTCCTTGTTTAATAACTGGTTATTAGCTGAACCAGCGACTATATTGGCCTTAAGCCTAGGTATGGTTTGCGGGTTGAGGATTGATCCCCAAGCGCAGGGTGCGAATACCTCGCATTCTACATCATATATATTTTCTACGGAAACTGGAATGACACCTAGCTCCTCCACACACTGTTGCAAACGTTGGCTATCGATATCGCATTGGATGACTATGGCACCTTTTGCTTTCAACTCTTTGGCCAGTTCATAGCCAACATGACCCGCACCTTGGATAGCTACGCGTATGCCATTGAGCTTTGGTTTGCCCAGTTTGAAATGAACAGCCGCTTCTATCCCTAAGCGTACGCCCAGGGCAGTATGCCAAGATGGATCGCCTTGTACGGTAGTACAGGTGACGTAGGGAGTGACTTGGGCAATGATATCCATCTCTGGAGAACCTGTGCCACTGTCAACCCCAGTAATATAACGGCCATTCAATTCCTGAACAAAATGACCGAAAGATCGGAAGTAAGCAGTTTGATTTTTAATAACAGGAGGACGGACAAGGACTGCTTTTCCACCCCCATGAGGTATTTCACATATGGCCGCTTTATAACTCATCATCTGCGCCAGCCGCAAGGCGTCTTTAAAGGCATCAGACTCTGAGGGATAAGCGATACAGCGGCAACCGCCGATTGCAGGGCCCCGGCTCGTGCTGTGGATGGCAATAATGGCTCTTAATCCAGTTTTTTCATCGGTTTTAATG
>FTIX01000006.1_pt2 | contig 19928 bp, 20 predicted proteins | sample 1658561 | NCBI WGS metagenome assembly FTIX01 (sample SAMEA3914836, study PRJEB12502) | metagenome | biome: forest; material: soil | place: Canada | collected 2011-07-03 | depth 0.3 m | reverse complement strand
TTTTCTTTCTCGCAGGGGAATGTAGTTTCTGGTTTTTTGTAGTCTTGATTAGTCATAATTTCACCTGAATTTTAAACAGCACAAAGCATGCTTGTTGAATAAAATATTAGACAAGTCGTGAAATATTAGACAATTGATGATTTATTGATGTGCCGTGAGGGCTTAGTATCACTGGCTCCTCGAACAGGACTCGAACCTGTGACCCAATGATTAACAGGGTGATGCCCGCAGGATTTGTCTGTTATAATTATGTATCACTAATGTTTACTTTTCAATAACTTACGCCTAAAATACTTGTCGTAAGCTTTGGTCAAATTCGATGAAATTAGACGAAATTTGATCTAAATGGTAGCACCACGGTAGCAACGATTGTGTTCCACCACAGGGAGATAACAAAATGCCCACTGCTCTTAGTAAGTTAAATTTCACCAAACCAGCCTTAAATTCCTTACAGCCGCCAAAGGACAAAAAGCGCTGTTATTATTATGACTCTAAAACACCCGGTCTCTCCATAAGCGTCATGGATTCTGGATATAAGTCATTTGTTGTTTACCGTAAAATAAACGGCAAACCAGAACGCATTACACTAGGGCGCTATCCTGATCTCTCCATTGAACAAGCGCGTAATAAGGCGATAGAAATAAACGCGGCAATTGTACAAGGCAATAACCCTAATAACAAGCGACGAGCAGAAAAGGGGGAAATGACTTTAAACGGTTTATTCAACGAATACATGGAGCGTCATGCCAAACCTCATAAAAAGTCATGGAAAAACGATGATTCCCGATTTAAATTGCATTTGGCTAATTGGAGAGGAGGCTATAAGTTATCTCAAATCACAAAAGCGGATATTCAGAAATTACACACTGATATTGGCACCAAGAATGGAAAGTATGAAGCTAACCGGGTAATTACTTTGCTCTGCTCTATGTTTAATATAGCTATTGAGTTTGAATTATGGGACAAAGATAAAGCCAACCCAGCTTCAGGGATAAAAAAGTATAAAGAAAAAGCTCGCGATCGTTTTTTACAATCAGAAGAATTGCCAGAATTTTTTACTGCATTAGCTCAAGAGCCCAATGAAATTATCCGAGATTATATTCTTTTAGCCATACTAACAGGTACTCGTCGCTCTGATTTACTTGCTATGAAATGGGAGGAAATCAGTTGGCAACGTGCCGAGTGGCGGATAGCAGTAACGAAGAACGATGATCCACAAGTTGTTACTTTATCTGAGGAAGCTATAGCTATTCTGAAACGACGTAAAGAAACAGCAAATAGTCAATATGTATTTCCTGGTGACGGTCGCTCTGGGCATTTAAAGGAACCCAAAAGAGGATGGAGCCGTATACTCAAAAGTGCGGGTGTTGGAAATTTGCGTATACATGACTTGCGCCGCACTCTAGGTAGTTGGCAAGCTAAAACGGGAGCTTCTTTGACTATTATTGGTAAATCTCTCAATCATAAATCGCTACAGGCTACAGCCATATATGCACGATTAGATCTCGATCCTGTACGTGAATCAGTTGAAAGGGCAACTAATGCTATATTGATAGCGGCTGGATTAAAAAAGACGGAGAAATCTGAACCTAATTTATTAACTGAAACAAGATGAATTAAAAAGCCTTTTCCAGCCACCGCCGATTAAAATCGGATTGAGACCTAGACAGCAAGGAATAACATGCCAAACAGCTTAAGCAAGAAAAGTGAAAAGTTTAGTTCCGTAGACAAAAATTACGTTAAGTTGCTAAACCTCACCAAATCAAAAATTTTATCCACGCGTATTCGAATTGCTAGGATGGCATCTAAACACCAGATACAGCTATATTGGTGGCTGGGTCAGCAAATAGTCAAAGCACAGGAAAGACATGGTTGGGGAAAATCAGTGGTTGAGCAGCTTTCTACTGATCTTAAGCAATTATTTAAAGGTGTGAATTATGGTTTTTCGCCACAAAATTTATGGTATATGAGGCAATTATACTTAGAATATAAGGACTATCCAAATCTCCAACCGCTTGTTGGAGAAATTGCCTGGAGCCAAAATATTCTGATTATGAGTAAAATTAAGGACATAAAGGCGCGCGAATACTATCTTGAAGCCACAAAAACAACAGGTTGGACTAGAAATATTTTAGAATTACAAATTAAGTCTGATGCTTATGAACGTCATGGGCATGGAGTGAGCAAAAAGCAGAATAATTTCAAAAAAGCATTGCCACAGCATTTAGCCGAACAAGCTGATAAAACTATAAAAAATATTTACATGTTGGATACGTTAGGTTTATCAGAACCAGTACTGGAAGCGCAAGTAGAGAAAAAAATGGTAGAAAAAATCAAGGAGGTTATGCTTGAGCTGGGTTATGGGTTTACATTTGTAGGCAGTCAATATCGCATTGTTGCTCCTAGTGGAACTGAATCTTTTATTGATCTTTTGTTTTTTAACAGACCTTTGCGTAGTTTAATTGCGTTAGAGTTGAAAATTGGGAGATTCAAGCCAGAATATGCGGGAAAAATGAATTATTATCTTAATTTACTTGATGATTTAGTGAAAGAAAAATTTGAAAATCCTTCTATTGGAATAATTTTGTGTACCTCTAAAAATCATATTGATGTGGAATATGCACTGCGTGGTATTGATAAGCCAGTAGGTGTATCTGAGCTTAAGCTGACAAATGTATTACCCACCAAATTAAGCGGAAAATTGCCAGATGTAAAAAAAATCAAAGAGAAATTATCAAAAATACTAAAAGATAAGTAGTGCGAATTTCTCTCGGAGACGAACCAAGCCAAAAAACCTTGTCCCGTTTGTCCTACGTGTCCCATCGCTTAAAATTAATATAAAATCAATCGGTTACATCCGTGTCTCACGGGACAAGCAGTTTATCGACGCTTGTCCCATTTGTCCCGTGGTTAAATTTTAGATTTCATTACGCTAATACAGGAGTCAATGCTGCTCCGCTGTAAAAATAGGCTTTAACATTCTCTAAAACCAGATTCAACATCTTAATCCTGGTTTCAGTTGTGGCGGTTCCGATATGTGGCAATGTGACGATATTGTCTAAATACAGAAAATCTTCTTTGACATGAGGTTCATTTTGGTACACATCTAATCCTGCACCTGCAATGATTTTATCTTTTAAACAGGCGATTAATTCATCCTCATTAACTGTTATCCCTCTCGAAACATTAATTAAGAAGCCTTTTCTACCCAAAGCTTTCAATATGTTCATATTAATAATGTGTTTAGTCTCTTGTCCGCCGGTGCAGGAAACTACCAAAAAATCAGAGACCCTTGCCATCTCCTCCAGACTGTCATAATAAGAATAAGGCACATCTCGCTGGGTTCGGTTGTGATAAATGACATTCAACCCAAAAGCTGTTGCTCTTTCAGCTATTCGAGTGCCTATTTTGCCAAGCCCCAAAATGCCTAAAGTTTTACCGAAAACGCAGGTTCCCATAGGAGCCGGAAGAGTTTTCCAGTTGCCGGATTTAATATGTTGAATGCTGTTGACTACATTTCTCGCCAGCATCAATAATAAGACTAAGGCAGTGTCGGCAGTATCTTCAGTCACAACATCAGGTGTATTGGTGATGACCACTCCTTTCTCTAAAGCAGCCTTTCGATCAACACAATCAATGCCTGTACCAAAGCAACTAATAATCTGAAGATCCGGCAATTTGGAAATTAATCCTTCATCCACTTTCACCCAAGGAGTGGCCAGGATACCTTTGATGGAGTGTTCAAACTGATTAAGCTTGTCCACAGGGATAAAATTAAAAGTATCTGCAAATGATTCGATAGTTGAATCGAAAAAATTGCTCATGGAAAGGATATCAATTTGTTTATGCTTATTCATGCAGGTATTCCCATTATTTTTGTGGAGCTGAATATCTTTGATGCAATAGAACCAATAATCAGATTCAATACCGCAAAAAGTACCACGGGCAAGGTGCCGGTCATGCCAATAATCTGGATCGTCAATAAAATACCTAATACCCCGTCAAACGTGCCGACTTCAAAAGACATGGCAACAGAATTTTCCCGGTTGGAATTAATCAGTTTGGAAAATAAAAAGCCTAATGACAAAAACAAAGTTATTAGGCTGGCGCATATTATAGGTAAGCCTATATCCATCTTCAGTATTGTATCGGCATGTTGTGAGAGTATGGCTGCAATGATAATGGAAACTGACAGAATTCCTACCGAGGGGATAATGGGCTTCAGCTTATCAATTTTTCTGGGAAAAAAATAAGCCAGAGCCATACCCAGCAGCATGGGGACGGCAATGCCGCTTACAATAGTCAGCATGACGACACTAAATTGAATATGCACAATTTTATGTAACAAGATAAAAATAATCATGGGAGTAATTAAGGGAGATAATAAAGCCCCAGTAATAGTGGTGGTGATAATCATGGCTGTGTTGCCTCTTGCCAAATAGCACATGATGTTTCCAGTATTTGCGGCAGGACAACAAGTCAAAGTTACTAATCCGATGATGTATTCTGTGGGTAGTTTGGCTAGCGAACAAATAATAAAAGTGGAAAGAGGAGCGACGGCGTATTTAAATGCCAGAGTGCTGAATATTAATTTTTTATTGTAAAAAACGTTTTTGTAATTCTGAGGTTTTAAGGTAAGTCCAACACAAAAGGCAATCAGCGACAACATTGGATGAACGATACTACTTGTCCAATAAATGTATTTAGAAAAAAGCAGACCAATCAGTGAAAAGAGTAAAAGGGTAGCTAAAAAATGCCTCTCTACCAGATTTATTGAGTTTTTCATAAAAAATCTCCATGTTATTTTTTCCTAGATGAAATACATACAAACTCCGGTAACGTTTGAATACTATTTTCTTGAGATAGGTGGTCTCTAATTTTAGAAATGATACTGTCCATTTCGTCTTCTGTCGCGAGATTTTTCTCAATATATCTGTTGGCACATTCAGAGGTAATCATTTCCAACCAGGAGTTTTCCAATTTTGAAACGCCAATGCCATGATATATAGAGGCTTTAAAGTCGGTCAATTTATTTGTGCTGTGCAGATGATGATATAACTTCTGGCCTATATTAAAATCCAATCCTAAGCCTTCTCCCAGTTTGATATACAGATCAATTGCTTTTTTGGTTTCTGCGATTTCAGGGTAAGCGAAAAATGAGCTTAAGATAGGTTCCATGCATAAGATAATGCCATTTTTAGGCAATAGATCGATAGCCATTTTTAATACGCCAAGCGGATTTTTTTGATGGTGTAAAAAACAACGTATATAAATCAGATCAACCGGCTTATTAATGGGAGCTACTTTAGGATTGATCTCGGTTCTGATGACTTCTATGTTCTTGATGTTTAGCGCACCAGCGCGTCTTTCAGTCAATGACGTCTGTTCGTATCCTTTATCTATGGCATAAACTTTACCGCTATCACCCACAAATTCCGCTAGCCAACACGACATTGCACCCGTCCCGCAACCAAGCTCAGCTACATGCATCCCTTTTTGGATACCGGCAGCTTTAAGATACTGTATGGTGGGTTCATTAAGCATCTTATTGAGTAAGTTGTCTCTAGGGACTTCTCCATAGTGAAGTACGTATTTATTGATTTCTTCGTGTTCAATACCCGCTAATAGCCAACCGTCGGAAACATCGAGCAATTCGGCATACTGTTTGGCCGTTTTTTGATTGAGGGGATTTCGTCCAGATTCGTGAGCGGTATAAGTAGAAGGGGTCAATTGGAATTTTTCATAGAATTCCTTGGCTGTATGATAACCGGCTTGGATTCTGGCTTGTTTTAAACGTAGTCCTGTTTTGTTGATTGTTTCAGTCATTGCGCATCCCTAATGGTTAAACTCGAAATACTTTATAACATGTTACTTAAAAAATAAAGTATTGACCATAGAATAATACTATTATAATATTATTTATACGATAATATAGTTTATATTATAATGCTGGTTTTGATGGTTATTTTACGTAAAAATATGATTTCCCGTCAGTAGGCACACATAGCCAGCCAATCAGTCGGAAAGAAATCCTAACTTATCAGCATCTTCAGTTAGATTTTTGTAAGTTCTTAAAAGGACTGTCAGCAAACAAGGAGGTGACCATGTTAGCTCTTCCGTGCGATCTCAAAGTAACCACAGTAGATGAAGCTACTTCAAGCAACTCAACCCAAACATTGATCAGAATCGTCGATAATGCTCGGCATCTATTAGAGCAGATGAATCAAATCATTTTCATTAAAGATACCCTCTTCCGATATATTGATTGCAATAAGAAATTAGTCGATTTTTCAAGATTAAACGATAAAAAGCGAATACTAGGCCAAGAAGACTACAACTTACCTTGGGCTGAGGATACGGGATTCTATAGAAAAATAGATAAAGACGTCTTAAGCGGGCAAGAAATGAAAATACTGATGGCAGTTAGAGTTGCATCTGGGGAAAAAATCTCTGCTATCCAGAACAAAAAAGTAATAAAAGACCCTCATACAGGGGATGCTATCGGTATTGTAGCATGCATGACAGAAATACAAGACGCTTCAATTAATGACTTTCTATATAATATAAAAGCTAGAGATACTCAAAACTTATCAGGCGCAGGAAGAATACCTTTAAATTATCCTATTCAACAACCCAGCAAATACAATTTCACGGCTAGGGAATTTGAATGCCTCTTTTACACGTTGCGGGGGATGACTTATAAAATGATAGCTGATATTTTAAACATATCTCCAAGAACTGTCGAAAAATTTATCTGGGGTATCAAAAATAAAATGGGATGCACCTATAAAACAGAATTGATTGAAAAATCCATCAAAGACGGATTGATCGACCTGATACCGCCCAGCGTCAACATTAAGGGTATGAATATCTATATGAAATAAGGAATATAACGATGTGTATAGCAAAAATAATTGGAAAAATTTGTCTCTCTCCGCAGCAATTGACTGCTCTTGCAAATTTAGGCGTTGACTACATCGCCACGGACAATCCGAACTCTCGCTCAGATGAAAACGAAATAATGAAGCGAATCGGGGAAGCAGAAGCTATTGTTATTAATATATCGATTCATATCACAGAGAATATTATAAAAAAGTGTAGAAAATTACGGTTCATTCAGACCTGGTCGACAGGTATGGATAATATTGATATAGCTGCTGCACAAGCGGCTGAGATTATTGTAAAAAATGTGCCAGATTTTTCAGTTGAATCCGTCGCCGAAAAGACATTAGCATTGATGATGTTTATAGCGAATAAAATAAGAGAGGCTAACCAGGATGCGCTCAAAGGCAATTGGAATTACCAAGGTTTTCAGGGAGTCGAACTTAAAAATAAAACATTGGTCATTATAGGCTCTGGGAAGATTGGGAGGAGAGTTGCTGAATTGGCGCAAGCATTTGGCATGAGAATAGTCGCAGCGAATTCTAAAACAGACAGGGAAAGCTTGAAAAATATGTGTTCCGAAGCCGATTTTATCACGTTGCACTGCCCTCTGAATGAAAAAACGCATCATCTGCTAAGCGATAAGGAATTTAAAATCATGAAAAAAGGCGTTTATCTTATTAACGCTTCCAGAGGAGGCGTTGTGGATGAATCAGCGCTTTTAGCAGCACTTGATAATGAGACCGTTGCTTATGCAAGTCTCGATGTTTTAGAGCAGGAACCTCCCAGTTCCGATAACCCTTTAATTTCCCATCCGAAAGTTTTTGTTACCCCACACACCCTGTGGCACACAAAAGAATCCGTTGATAGGCTTACAGAGCATTGCATTCAAAATCTAACAGAATATATGACTGAAAGAAAAAACATTCTTGAAAATTGCAAAGTTTGACAATACTTTTTCTATGCTATTCCATCAATGGCTGAGCGCCACCTGTTATTGAATGGCAATCTATTCTATTTCTAAAAATTTATCCTCGTTGATATTCATTGACGAATACTAATAACGTCACTTTTAAACTCATCTGCTATTGGGTAATTAATACCCATATCCAATTTTCTAAAAATCATTATCATAAACATCATTAATCATAATTAGTCTTCGAATCCATACATCAAAAAATTAAATAATTTTCAAAGTAAAATACATCGACTTTTATCAATATATAACTATCAAGAATTTATAAAAAATAATTTCCAGAACTTTTGTTCTGCCGATGCCAACTATGATTTCTGACAAGATATCATGTTTTTGATAATTTTTTATTCTGATAGAACGCCTATGAAATCGGAAGATTTAAACAAATTATGCCTTGTAATATCAAAATTGGCAGACATTTACGGGCAAAAAATTACAAATAAAATAATGACATATTATTGGAATATTTTAGAAAATTTTACATTGACAGAAATACTCTTTGCGTGCAGAAGCCATATTTACAGTCGACATGGAAACTTCATGCCAAAACCATTTGATATAGTCAAAAAAATACTAGAAATCACAGTTATTACCAGCAATAGTAAGCAGCGAGGAATAAAAGATGAATCCACGTTACATGGAATATCTCGAAAATCGACTTTACGAGTGGGCTGATTGGTACCTTCACGGTAATTCCTACGGGCTTGGCTATCCAAGATGCTCGATTGAACTCCGTATCCTTCTTGAAGGTTGCATTCAACGTAACCCAGGCCCCAAACCTATACCCACAAATGAATCGGCAGAAGAAATAGAAGAATTGGTCAAACAAATGGCGAAATACAACGTCAATATGGCCAAGGCGCTGCGTTGTCAGTACTTTATTACTGGTACATTACGGACAAAAGCTGCCCGTTTACAGATGTCTCATTCTCACTTCAAACACTGCGTAGAAATGGGGCATCAATGGCTGGCAGGTAGGTTGAGCGCTAAAAAACAGCTTTAAAAAGGATAGTTTTAATTCATCAACAGGGAGTTGACAATCATGCAAAACCATCGCAACATCACCACGCCTCAAAAGGCAAACAATTGCTTTAAACCGCCTTACAGGAAGTTTTTAAGCGTATATAGCGCGCCAACGGGGTGCTTAGAACACACCGCTGACGCTAACCACATTAACCTTTGGAGAGGTAATATGGCTAACCACATTTTAGCGGCTACCCCGCTGTTGCACAACGATATCAGAGCATTGGCTCAACTTTTCGAGCAAGCATTTCAATACCATAGGCAATACCGAAATCAATCTCATGAAAGGGCATTTAAAACTTTCGTGCATAATATGCGCACATTGGTGGGTTTGAGTTTTACAGCGACTTTGGTGGAGGGAGATTTGCTGGAACTTTTTAATCCTTATTTGCAAATTTTTCAGAGAAATCAAGCCTTTTTACGTTCAGATGCGCGTCATGCCCGATTAGCGTCCGCTATTGCTAACATGGTTTGTCTCGGCAGTGATTTTTTCCGCTGTCTGGATCATCCGCATTATTATAAGGATTTCTTGCAAGCTTTACGGAATTGTTTAAAGTATATGTTTGAAGAAATCAGAATTATACCTTCAGCAAATATGAAAAATATAATATCTTTAATTTTTGGATAAATAACTTGGTTAAATGGCGTTTCTTTGATTGTTGTTGCTTCAAGAGCGCCATTTACCACTGCGCTTTTCATTTCTGTGTTCTATTTTTGGGTAAGAATCAAACATTATGAATACTTTTAAAGAAAATATAGAAAATATTTGGGGGCAAAAAGGTAGGGATTGGCTTAATTCATTACCACGAATTATAGAAAAGCTATCTATGCTGTGGTCACTTTCTGGTATTAGACCCGTTGCCAATATGAATTACAACTATGTTGCTTTGGCATATAAAGAAAATAATCTACCCGTTGTGCTAAAGATCAGCTGCGATGCACAATTGATTTTAAATGAATATAAGTCACTCAAACATTTTGATGGACATGGTACTGTTCGAGTATTAGATTTCAACGCAGAATATAATGCGATTCTTCTAGAACAAGCTATTCCTGGAGATTCATTAAAAACTAATTGCCTTCATGACATTGATGGCACGATTAAAACTTATTCTCAAATAGTTAAAAATCTTTATAAACAGGATTTAAATGATGATGACTTTGTCCATGTAAGCCAATGGTGTAAAGTGGTGGATAAAATATCCGATCAGCGTATTGAGAAGCGTTTTAAAGACAAAGCGATACAGCTGAAAAAATACCTGCTTAATTCAGATCGTCAGGAATATGTCTGTCACGGCGATCTGCACCTTGAAAATATTATTCAACATGGAAATAGTTGGTTGGCTATCGATTCAAAGGGTATTATAGGAGAAATGGCCTTTGAAGCTGCTGCATTCGATTTAATTAATTCGGATGAAATAAAAGCTAATAAAAATATTTCAGCACTTCTTTCTGACCGGATCAATAAACTAGCAGTTGCACTTAATCTCAATCATGATCGATTATTAGCTTGGGTCTTTCTAAGAATTATTATTTCTGCACAATGGTTTATTGAAGATGGCGGCAGCCCTGAAAAAATGTTAACCCTTGCCAACTATGTTTATCCTTTGCTACAAAATTGTGTTATTGCTCAGATCCATAAGCAAACCAATATACGTTTTGAACCAGCGAGTATGAATTACAAAGATATTATTTTTAGCTGGCTTAATGAGCCACATATTCAAGAGTTTTGGGACAATACCCAAGCGCATAAGGATGATATTCTAAACTTCATGGAAGGTCGAAAAATTCCTTCCGCCTACGCGAATGGGAAATATCACTACTGGATTGGGTTTATTAATGAAACACCTTATTGCATGATGATGACCATAAAAGAAGAACCTGGAAAGAAACGAGAAACCATAAAAAATACTTACCTATCCAAAACTGGTTCAACGTATAGCCTTGATTTTATGATTGGTAATCCAGCTTATTTCGGCAAGAGGTTAGGCGCTAAAACTATAGAAGTCTTTATTGAATTTTTTAGCCAATGCATTGATCCACAGGCAGATACCTTTTTTATCGACCCAGATGTAGAAAATCCTAGAGCAAAGCATGTTTATGAAAAGGCTGGGTTTGAATTTATTGCCGATTTTATATTAGAAGGAAGTGGTTGCTTTTCCGGGCGAAAAACCAATTTTCTAGTAAAGAAATTGAATACGAAATTTCAAATAGATTAAGGAAGAATTAAATAAAATTATACAAGAAATAATAGAAATATCTTGCAATGCTTTATTGTTCATTGTTTAATTTTGGATTTTTAGTGATAAAGTGACACCATGAGTGAGCATACTTCAGAAATAAAGCGTATTAAAGCACCGACTTCTACTACCTCGTCAAAAACAACGGCTATTGATTCTAGAACACGGGCAGCTGTAATAACAGACCCAACTACCTATATAAATAAGTTGCCTAAATTGTTAGCGCAACATCGCTATTCAGAATTACTAGAAATTTGTGCCAGTCTCCTTAGTATTGATCCCAAGAATCATATCGCCTTGCGCAACCAAGGCCATGCATTATTTATGCTGGGTGATTATCAAAGCGCTTTAGAAGGTTATGAAGCTGTTTGTAAAATAGCGCCTGATACGCAAAGTTTTTGTATGCAAGGTAAAATTCTAAGCTGTTTAGGAGACCATCAAAAGGCATTGGAGCGCTATCAGATGGCATTGAGTCTAGACCCAAGCAATGTAAACGCGCTTATGGGTCAGGGTGATGCTTTTTTAGAAAAAGATGCCCAAAAAGCCTTGCACAGCTATAAAAAAGTTTATGATATAGATCCTAGAAATTTTTATAATCTCACTCAAATGGGTATAGCGCTCTCTAATGCCGGTCGCAAGGAAGAAGCTTTAGAGCATTTAAAGGCAGCATATGCCATCAACCAACGGTATATTATTAATTTGCTTGCTTTAGGGTCATTATTAATGGATTTAAATAGGCCTGAAGAAGCTTTAGATTATTATCAAAGAGCTTCTCAATTTTCTCCTGATGACGCACAGGCCGCTTACAGTGTAGGCATGGCATTTCACAAATTGGCTTTAACTTCTAAACCGGCCGATGAAAAATTAAAACCTTTTTACAGCTGGGATCCATATGGAGCCGCTTTAAAATATTATGAAAGAGCTCTAGAAATTGATCCAGAATTTTCAGAATCTTTAGAGAATAGGAGCCGTCTGCTTGGTCAGCTAGACAAACAGAGCGTCATCGCTGGAAAATTAAAATCTACAAAAGAAGAAAAACAAAAGGCCATTAATTTTTCTGATCTGCCGCTGACAAAATCTGATATCTATCATTTAGCAGAATTATTAATATTGCATTGGAGGACCTTGAGGAATTTATCTCTGGCAAATGCACAGATCACGGATGAAATGTTGGCCATATTGATAGAACGCACTCAATATCATCCCTTAGATTTGACCCATTTAGATTTAAGCAAAAATTTTCTTACTGATGCCAGCATAGAACTAATAGCAAAAAAGTTTTTATCAAATAATTCTAGTCTGCAAATATTACAGCTAAGCCATAATCAGATAGGTCGCAGAGGTTTAGCTATTTTGGCAGAATCTATAGCCAAGGCAAAGTCCTTATCTATACGTATAATAGATCTGGAAGGTAATTTAATCCATATTGGAATTGGTGAGTTAGAAGATTTACGTTCTTTATTTTCAAAATGCCGTCATTTGGATTCTATTAGGCTGGCAGGCAATAGCCTGCAAGAATCAGTTGATAATCAACTAATACTAATGGATAACAAATCCGTCGCTAAACCGCCACAATCAGAATCATCTCCATTTGCTGGGCGTCAAGATTTATTCAGATCGAGGCTTATTTCGCTGAAAAGCGTAATACAACCAGATAAAAATATATCAAGCACACAGTGGGCTGTATATTTGGCTGCAAAAAATGGAAATTTATTACGACAACATGCCGCGCTATATATAGCAGGGGTCCGTCCTTCTGGCCAAATGTTTATTAAGCGTTACCATTTATTAGCACAAGCCAGTTATTTCTATGGAAGAGGCAAAGTTGCCATTGAGGATCTCGATCCAATGGTGGTTCGTAACCACCATATTAAAAATCATATTTTTGTCCCTTTTGCAATTTCTCATACTCAAGGTGAGGCACTAGAAGCCAGAATTAAGCAAAAAACACAAAATATTCCTTTTTTAATGTTTCCTAGCGTACAAATGAATAGAGCTAACTGCTTAAGTTGGGCTCGTGATCAATTAACAGCCATTAATGTAGAATTGCCTGAGCAAATACAAACGGCAATATTACCCAGCACAGCTGTAGCAGCAGGTAAAGACCGCAAAGAACTAAGTTCAGCGCCAATGCCAGTAGAGCGCATGGAAGAAAAAAATCGGGTTGTGATTCGAATCTGGACTTCTGAGCACAACCTGGAAACTCCTGGTGAAGATGTAGGGCATGTTTCAATTGAAACCGCTCACCCTAAAGCATATGTTAGTTTATGGCCAGCAACACCAGTTGATATTAAAAGGAGCTTTTCTGGTATTCTTTACGCTGCTCCACCTGATTTTAAAAGCAACTATCAACAAGATCGTGTGGAGGAAAGACGAAACCCCGAGGTTACAATTTGTTTATATAGTTTGAATGCTCATCGCCTATGTGAAAAATTTGAAGAAATAAAGAAATCACCAAAATTTAAAGGATGGATATTATCAGGAGGCAATATTATTAATAATCACTCTGGAGAAAGTTGTGCCTCTCTAGCGTACTCCCTTTTAGAAACTGCCGGCATTCCTAAGTTACTGGCAGAAGGTGAATTTTCCCTTGATTTTTCCTCAATTTCAACGCCTGATGATTTGGCTGCTCTAGTTAAAACTGCTAAGTATAGAGAAATTCAAAAGCATCCTGAAACAGAAGGTTTTAAATTTCAAGAAGAAACAGAGGTTGATGACTTGTCTATAGGCACTTATAAAACCGACTGCATAATTCTGTAGGACCAGGCTTTGCTATGATATTGACTGTCTTGAATGATGTCCAATGTATAATAGAGTTTGGGTTATTCTGCTCAAATTTGAAAAAAAGTGAATCATTATCATAATTTTGCTCGTGGTGAAATCCTATAAAATTCCGCATCAATAGCTGAAGTTAATGATTCAAAGTTTTTTTGTAAATTAGGTTCTTTTGAGTTATCAAATATATAATCAGCCGATTTTTTTCCAGGTTCAACATATTGAAAGAATCCGGGACTAACATTTTCTTTATAATACTTTATCGTTTGTTTCGGAGATACTGCACGCTCTTTTTCATCACGCACCATTCGACGCCCCAAGCAAATCGCTTGCGGCGCATGAACATAAACCCCAAAATCACATAATTTTCGAATTTCTGGATTGGAAAAAAGAAACATCCCCTCTATGATAATTATTTGATCAGGCTTAACCGTTAATGTTTCTGATTTTCTCGATAGGGTCGAATGATCATAGGTTGGCTGTTCTATGGAATCATTTGATTTGAGTTTTTTTAAATGCTCAGATAACAAAGTATGATCAACAGCCGATGGCTGGTCTATATTTTCATTTGGATTTTTTGCACCACGAAAATAACTGTCTTCTGATACACATGGCACACGATAGTGTTCAGATAACATTCGCGCCAGGGTTGTCTTTCCTGCGCCAGAAGGGCCACCAACGAAAATAATAAAAGGCGTAGAGTAAGGCATAAAGTACTTTCTCCTAGTATTTTAATATTATTATATGAATTTTCCTGCCATCACTGATGAAAAAATTGATAATAAAATACGCAGTCACCCCAATTTGTTACACCACAATTATCCTGAGCGAGATATAGAGTATTATTCATTTGTAAGATATTAAAGTCACCTACTGGAAAGGTATTGTTACCTACTGGTAACCAATTTTTTCCGTCATATTTAACCACACCACTTTTAGCATTCTTTCCTTCTAACTGCCATTTTTTTTCATCATAACTATTCTCGCCATTTTGATAGGCGGCATAAATGATATTGCGTATCACTTGTACGCCTATCGCTGCTCCCAATTGCCGCTGATCCCAACTTTCCTGCCCAACTGATTGCCAATGATTCACATTATATTGGCTAATACCACCAATACGTGAAGCATCTTTACTTGGTGAAATAGCAGGCTCAGAACCTGGTGATTTTTCATTTGAAGTATATTTAATTCTGCTGTTAGTCATGGGGCTATCAAACACATCTGGCAGTGCATAACCGTAGTTTGCCGTGTAATTGTAATCTCCCCAAGCAACATAGTCTTGACCGTGGTTAGAGAAAAAATCATTGGCAAATTTCAAGATTTATTTTGGGTTGCCAAAATTATTTCCAGATAATAGGGTTACAGGATGGCCTTCCTCTTTTTTAACGATTTGTGTAGTGCCTACCTCATAGAGTGGGCTATTTTTTTGAATAGTTAGGAAGATTTCATCGGGCAAATCCCCTTTACCTTTTTTGGGGGGTAGAATTGTCTGGGCAGGCTCATTGGGATATTTGAATATTCCGCCACCACCTTGCGGCCCTAAGTTGTTACCATATAGACTGCCTTTAAAGAGAAATATATCAATAAACTCATCTAGCCTTGTACAATGCCCTATTATTTTTCTATCACCATTGGCTAGATTTACTTGCAAAACACCATCACCTATGCAGGCGTATAATCTTTTATCAGAAAACAAAATATCTCCACCGGAGGAATCGTCATCATAAGAATTTTTATAAAAACTTGACCAATTATTATCAACAAAATTGTATTTAAAAATACCCTTATCGGTAGAGGCATATAAATCGCCATTGGGTGTTTGCAGCACATCTTTAACAGATTTGGTAGAATCTGTATTCTTCGCTTGAATTGATATTTGATTTTTAGATGGGTTGCTATTACCAAGCAATTTCCATTGATCTCCATCAAGTTTTGCAACACCTGCAGTCGTTGCGGCATAAATTGTATTGTTAAACTGCCTTAGTCTATTTAAACCTCCCCAAGACCAGTTCTTATCAAGTAAAGTCCATCTTCGTCCATCAAATTTTAATACTGGCGGCATATTTACATGCATGCCTGATAATAATCCAACATATAAATTTCCATTTTCTGCTGCTAAGAGATCAATATTTCGCCAAAGACTTGCTTCCAGAGCATCAGAGAATATGGTTTTATTCCAAGCCGGTAGTAAATCCCATTTTCCCTGATGATACTGAGCAATCGCCACTTCCTTACTATTGGTTAACACGTCTATAAAAATATCGTTGTTAACAAGTGATAAAGCATCACCTATTGGCGAAAAATTTTGTGGATCAATAGAGCCCACTTTGCTCCAATTTATCGCATCTGTGCTGCGAATAACTTGAGAATCTCCATTAAGCATCCTGCCAATGGTATATAATATTTCCATACTACCTTTACTAATTTTGGCAACTTTAGCTCCGCTCTCGGGTGCGAAATAAATATCACCTTTATACACCCAGCTTTCATTGGCTACAGCTTGTAAATCCATAGTGTAATCATCGAATACTTCCCCATCCGCTATTGCAAGAAAAGTGATGAATTGATCGCTTATTCTATCTGTATCGTCAATTTTAAAACGTGGTTGATAACGGACTAAATAGTTACAGCTTTTCCCTGGGGCTAAAATTGTATTGCAGTTATTATTTGACAAGATAACGCTGTCATTCGGAAAGACAAGATTGACCTGTATATTTTTTAAGGCAATATCTCCCGAATTTTTCAGTACAATTTTCCCTTCTGCATCAGATTGCCCTTGAAAAGCTCGCAATCCTATCGAAGAATCACTGGTTATTACCAAAGCGGCATTTTCTTGTATTGCAGAATTACTTGCAAGAGCGGTAGTTGTGCATAATATTAACATTAGTAATAATGATTTCATTTATGTTCTCTTGAATATTATTCGATAAAAGCTTTAGGATTAAAATCAGGTGAATGAGCTCGCCATTCTTTTGGAGGTTGCCACCGTTTAAGGTATTGTTGCTGCGATCTGATGTCGAGAGATTTCCAATAGGGACGCCAACAGTAATCCATCCAGGGTTGTCCAGCATCTCGCCAAAAGAAATCATAGGGTGGGAAACCGGGATACATTTCCCAAGGAGGTTTAACTTCTTCAGTAAAAATTTGATGCTCAATCAGATGCTGCATGCGGGCATGAATACGTGGTTGTAAATAGAATTCTAGCGTGCGACTTAATTGCAAAAAAAGGTTGGTATTAATAAAAGAATGCTTATTGATAAACCAAAGTTTATTCTCATACTGAAGAATTATTTGTTTGGAACCGATATTATAATGGGTAATATCATTATAGCTTATCCACCTGCGTTGCTTTGAATAACGTCCTTTGGGACAAAATATTGCATTATCTTGAACAATTATTTTTCTGATTCCAATAAACGTGTTAATTAGCTCAACAAATAACCAAGCACCAATTAGAGCTGAAATGCTGCAAAGTATCCATGTTGTAAAACCCAAAGAGCCTGTTATAGCCACATTAATGCAACGGCAAATAAATAAAGCTGATATTGCTATCCCTACTATACATACCCATCTTGGAAGTATTGCTCTGGCCCTATAAATATATTCGTTTGTATTCATAATATTTTCAGCTTTATGTAGCTCTCTAATGAGAGAGCATTCCAATAGTACCTAGCCAAGTCTCCACGAGTTGAGGCCATATCGTTATCGGATACTTAGTGCGCCTCAATCCAAAGGCATGTCCGCCTTCTGGATATAAGTGCATCTCCACCGGAACGCCAGCGTTTTTCAGGGCAATGTAGTAAACAAGCGAATCATTCACATTGTCCTCATGGTCATTTTCTGCTTGCAACAGGAAGGTAGGCGGAGTTTTGCGGGTGACAGGTACATTCGGATTCAGCTCAAATTTCTTTTTGTCAATCCACAGATGTCCTGGATAAATCGCAATTGCAAAATCGGGTCGGCAACTTTCTTTATCCGCTGCATCAATTGGCTTGTATAAGCGCTGATTAAAATGCGTACTGATCGCTGCCACCAGATGTCCACCTGCCGAAAATCCGATCACACCGATTTTATGTGGGTCGATATGCCAATCTTTGGCACGGAAGCGAACTAATCCTACTGTTCTTTGTGCATCTTCTAACGCCATTGGTGAGTCTGGATACGGGCCTGATTTTGGACCTAGCCCTTCACCGTTTGCACCTTCACCTGGCACGCGGTACTTCAACAGTACACAGGTGATTCCTCTTGAAGTCAACCAGTCACAAATTTCAGTTCCTTCAAGATCCATGGCCAGAATCCAATAGCCACCACCAGGAAATACGATCATAGCAGTCCCCGTATTTTTTCCTTTTGGCGAATAGATCGTCATCGTAGGCTGCACGACAGGGCCAACCATAACCCACGGCCTACCAGCAACCAGGGGGTTATGCACTGTTTTCATCTCTTCTTGTTTCGCTACAGGTTGTGAATCAGGTGCTGCTCCCGGCCATATGGGTATTTGTGTATGTCCTGGTGAGGGTCGCCAGACATTTGCTTGTGCACTCACAAGGCCAAATGTTAATAGAATACAGTAAGTAAATTTTATAAATTTTTTCATGTAGATATTTCTTTAATTTGCCTATGGTGTAGATGTGGTTTTATCTATTTCATGATCGGCAAGTATTTCATCAATAACGCGCCAGTCGATACGTTTTTCTCCTGGAAATGCCCAGCAGAGCGCCTTCCATAGTGCCCAGCCGCGGCCACGTGCCCAAGTATTTTTATCAAGATTAAGTGCAGCGCGGAAGGCGTTTCGACTATCACTGGTAAACAAAGTCCAGGCAATGACTAAATCACAGGCTGGATCACCCATGCCTAGTTGGCCAAAATCAATAACGGCGCATAACTGACCATGATTCACTAATAGATTGCCTACGGCGATATCGCCATGAACCCACACTGGAGGATATTGCCAAGTAGAGGCCAGAGCCAAATCCCAAACTTCTGTCACTGCTTCAGTATATTCTTTAGCTTCCAAATGTTTTATGGCTTCCCGAGTTTCTGCGTCATATACTGCAAGATCACCGCCACGATAAAAATTATGCTCTCCAGCGGATGGGCCGCCCGTGGGATCACATTGCTGTAACGCAGTTAAGAATTCCGCTAAAGTCTTAGCAAATTCGTTCATGTGAGTGATGCGTTCAGTGGATGCCGTGTAACCCTCTAGCCATTTATAAACAGACCAATGAAAGGGATATCCAGCACCAGGGTTACCCATCTTGAGTGGCATAGCAATCGGCAAAGGTAATTTTGGCGCTAATTTGGGTAACCAGTATTGTTCTTTTTTGACTTGATTAGAATATTGAGCATGAGTGGGCAGGCGAACTGTCATATGTCGACCTAAATGAAAGGTCTTGTTATCCCATCCGCTAAATTTGACGGGCTTGATTTCTAAATCAACCCATTCTGGAAACTGTTCAGCAACAAGCGTTTTTACCAGTGAAATATCAATCAGGATTTTATCGTGATTAGTCATCATTAACTCTACATATATGAATACATTAGATAACTTGGTATTTATTTTGCACAAAGCCAAAACTATAGGACTTACTATCCATTAGCTTAAGATGAATATCCTGCGCTAATTCGCCAAATAGTGGCTTACCTGACCCAAGTATAATGGGAATGAGTGTGACGGTAATCTCGCTAATAAGATTTTTTGCTAAAAAACTTTGGATAGTGAGCCCCCCGTCTACATAAATTCGTTTGACTCCCTGAACGCTAAGGCGCTCTACCAAAATGGCAGGATCCTCGGCTGATAATGAAACTGTTTTAGGAACATTCGCCGATAGTGATTGCAGTGAGCGGCTCATCACAATAACGGGAGTTTTTCCATAAGGCCACTGACCAAACGAGAGTACCTGCTCAAAGGTATTTCTCCCCATCACCAAGGCATCAATGGTTGACATGAATTTGGCAAAACCACAGTCCTCTCCGGATGGAACTGTTAAATTAGCTTGATTTAACCAATCAATTTGCCCATCTTTGCG
>FTIX01000029.1_pt1 | contig 19948 bp, 16 predicted proteins | sample 1658561 | NCBI WGS metagenome assembly FTIX01 (sample SAMEA3914836, study PRJEB12502) | metagenome | biome: forest; material: soil | place: Canada | collected 2011-07-03 | depth 0.3 m | reverse complement strand
ATGCAGCGGCCTGCAAAGCCGCGGACGCCGGTTCGATTCCGACCCCAGCCTCCAAGAATCTTGTTGAAGTTGCCAGACCATCAGTCTTCCTTTCTGCTGGCTGCATGTATGTGATATAAAGGGATCCCATCCTGCCCGGGTGGCGGAATAGGTAGACGCAAGGGACTTAAAATCCCTCGGGAGCAATCCCGTGCCGGTTCGACTCCGGCCCCGGGCACCACTAACTCATAGACATACCAACAGCCATGTTTAGACCTCTAGCGCTTTATATTGGACTACGATACACCCGCGCCAAACGCCGTAATCACTTTATCTCTTTTATTTCATTGGCTTCGATGCTCGGAATCGCCTTGGGCGTAGCGGTGTTGATTACCGTGTTATCGGTGATGAATGGATTTGATTATGAAATCCAGAATCGCCTGTTCAACTTAGCCAATCAAGTCACCGTTTCACGCCTGGATGGTCGAATCACTGATTGGCCGGAGTTGGCTAAAAAAATTGAAAGCCATCCCCAAATTGTTGCGACCGCCCCCTTAGTTGCTTCACAAGGTATGCTGACCAATGCAGGCAGCACCGCCCCTACCCTTATTACCGGCATTTTGCCAGATCGAGAAGGGAGCGTCTCGCAGATGCCTCACTATGTCACCCAGGGTAGTTTTGCCAGCTTAACGCCCAAAAGTTTCAACATTATTGTCGGTGAAGGCATAGCGGAGAATTTGGGTTTAGCTATTGGTGACAAAGTCATTTTATTAACTCCACAAGCCAATGCTTCCCCGCTGGGAATTTTACCGCGTTATAAGCAATTTACAGTGAGTGGAATTTTCCACGTCGATGGCAATGCCGCTATGGACAATGGACTGGCCTTTGTTAATCTGCATGATAGTCAATTGCTGTATCAGTTAGGCAATGCCGTCACCGCGATACGAGTTAAGGTCAATGATTTATATGCCGCCCCTAAAGTGGCTAACTCCCTCCAAGATGCTCTTTCTGGGGATTATACGGTATCCAACTGGACCCAAGAATACGGCACATTTTTTAAAGCCATCCGCATGGAAAAAACCATGATCTTCCTGATTTTACTGCTGATTATTGCAGTGGCGGCTTTTAATCTGGTATCCACCCTAGTGATGGTGGTTAATGACAAACGCGCCGACATTGCCATCCTACGCACCTTTGGAGCAACTCCCAGCACGATACTGGCAACTTTTATTGTACAAGGTTGTGTGGTCGGCGTGGTGGGCACATTGCTGGGTTTAATCGGCGGCGTGCTGCTGGCATACAATGTAACTTCCGTCGTCAACTTTATTCAGCAGGTTTTCCACGTACAGTTTATTTCTTCTTCCGTATATTTTGTCGATTACCTGCCTTCACGTCCTGAATGGACTGACATCTGGCAAATCTGTGCCATCGCTCTGGGTTTAAGTTTATTAGCTACCCTCTACCCAGCTTGGCAGGCCTCTCGCACTCAACCAGCTGAGGCTCTGCGTTATGAATAATCCAGTACAGACAGCGGATCCCAGAATTATTTTACATTGCGAGCATGTCGCCAAACGCTATAAAGACGGCAAAATCAAAGTAGAGGTACTCAAGGATGTGAATTTAAGCGTGGCCCGCAGTGAACGCGTGGCGATTGTCGGCGCTTCTGGTGCCGGAAAAAGCACTCTGCTGCATTTATTAGGCGGCTTAGATAAACCCTCGGCCGGACAAGTCTGGATTAATGGTGTCGCCATCCATGAACTTTCCGAACGCCAGAAAAGCCAGCTGCGTAATCGCAGTCTGGGCTTTGTTTACCAGTTTCATCATTTACTACCGGAATTTAATGCCTTAGAAAATGTCGCCATGCCGCTGCTCATCGCGGGAATTAACCCTAAAGAAGCCGAAGCAAGAGCCAAAGAAATGCTCGACCATGTAGAATTGAGTCACCGCATTCTGCATCGCTTAGGCGAACTTTCCGGCGGCGAAAGACAACGTGTCGCTATCGCCCGCGCCCTGGTTAACAATCCCGTGTGCGTCTTAGCAGACGAGCCAACGGGTAACCTCGATCACCGAGTAGCAGAACATATTATTGAATTAGTGTTTGAATTAAACCGACGCTTGCAAACCAGCATTATCATTGTGACTCATGATTTAACGCTGGCTGCAAGGATGGATAGGACTTTGACATTGAAGGATGGGTGTTTAGACTTCTAATTTTTTTATTTTCCTTCATCACACTTTACAGGTACTATCGTGGTCTTCTTCTTCATTTACCTCACTCTCGCTCAAAATATGTGATGTCTCTTTGTTAAAGGTATGAGTGCCTTCTTCTTGTCCCGAAATGTCTGTACTACCTACTTTACTACTCCAAAAATTTGACGAGGCAGATGAGCCCAATATACCTGCAAGAGTCATTTTTTGATTACACCCCTTTTTTATATACGACTTATCCGTCTCCGAATATGCACTTTCCCCTATTCGTGTTGCAGCATCTATCCTTAAAACCATTGCTCTTACTATCCAACAGGCAATTAAAGCCAAGATCGCATAGGTAACAATCCCATCAAGATTTTTAATATCATACTTATCTGCTAATTTATGATTGGCATGATTTAAAGTACCTATACTATTATCACCAAAATGTTTTGAATATTCAGCAGCTCCAATAAAACCTATGGCGGTTAGACTGCCCCAACCAGCAGATTTCAAGTAACTAGTTCGGCGAGGGTTTCTTGCCCATGTTATCAAATCACCTACCATAGGCAGCCCAAAATTAAAACCTGTGTGACCAACATTCCCTACAAACTCTAAAGCTTTTTTTGCTTTAATTTTTGCACTCATTTTATCACCTCAATATTATTTAAGTACAGACCCTAATAGATGTTAATCATTATTATTTTACTAATATTTCCATAAAAAAATCTTCCATTTTGTTAATTAATATCACTCCTATTAACTCTTCTGTTCCTTTGATTATCCCACCCTTTTCTTAAGAAAATATTAAATAAATGCTGAAAATTAGCAAGAATCTCTATAGGTTTTTAAAAACACTTAATATTCCTTTAATGTAGCCATGATTAAATAAGAATTAATTGGAAAGGATTCTTATTACATCCTATTTAACCATGGCTGCTAAGAATAATGGCGAATCCAACTGAAAAAACAGAGTCTACAGCCCAACTGCTTCAGCGTTTAAAAGCGGTTACTAAGGGTAATCAAGATACCAGCAAACCTAATCCAGCAATGCTGGCGGAAAAGCCTAGCCGCCCCACGGATAAAAACTCAACATTCGATATGCCTTTTATGAAAGATAGTCAGATTGAAAAATCAAAAAATAAATGGACAGGGATTGTATATACGGATAAGGATATATTGTCTGAAGCCCAAGAAATTAAGAATTTTTTTAAAAAAGAATTTTAGCCACCTCGAGCTGTCTCAATAAAACCTTTAAAATCAATCTCCTGCAGTGCCTGACCTCTGATCGCAAATCACTCCAGACTATTTTTGATTGAATCTGCATTAAAACCCTTGACTAAGCTCACCACAATCGTTTTAATTGTCAGCTCTAGAATACACAGGTCAACCCAATACGGTTAATCTTCCTGTTTTTCCTGAATACCTCAACTAGAAGTTCCATTCTCGTTGGCCAGATAGCTCAGTTGGTAGAGCAGAGGACTGAAAATCCTCGTGTCCCTGGTTCGATTCCAGGTCTGGCCACCAGCACCGGGGGTCTTTGGGTCTTTCCCCAATTAAGGGGGCAGATCATCAACCACATAATACACGAACTCGTAATCGGTAGTTTTCAAAATTTCTGCACGTCTTTGTATCAACTTCATCTTGCGATGGACCCTTCTGTAATCCCGTTATTCTTAGTAAATCGCCACAGTAAATCGCCACATCCTGACTACGAGTCTTTCCCAATTATGTAATCGTTGCGGGTCTTTCAGAACCCTAGAAGCGCCCCGCCCCGACTAATCTCCATTAATTTACAGAATAGTCTTGACTTTTCTCCAATTTAATACAAAATAGTCGGATATGAGACGTATACAAACCACAGCTATTCTTAAAGATTTGGACAAAAAGATGGTCTTGCTGGTAGGGCCACGCCAGGCAGGTAAAACCTGGTTAGCCAAATATATAGCCCAATCCTTTACTTCCAGCATTTATTTAAATTACGACCAGCTAAACGATAGACCCATTATTTTGGGGCAAAATTGGCTGCGCAGTACAGAATTGGTGATTCTGGATGAATTACATAAAATGCCTGATTGGAAGAATTACCTCAAAGGTCTCTACGATACCAAGGCAGTTACAACTAGATTATTAGTTACTGGCAGTGCACGTTTAGATATTTTCAACCATATAGGCGATTCATTAGCGGGCCGCTACTTTCGTCATCGATTATTACCCCTATCCCCGGCAGAATTGTACCAAGCCGGCATGCCTGTTGACTTAGACAAGCTATTAAAACGCGGCGGTTTTCCTGAACCCTATTTGGCTGATAATGATATCGATGCAGAACGCTGGCGTTTGCAGTACATGAATAGCTTATTGAGTACGGATATTTTTGAATTTGACAACATCCAACACATTAAAGCGATGCAATTGATATTCAACCTACTGCGCCGGCGGGTAGGCTCACCGATTTCCTATCAATCATTGGCGGAAGATGTCGCTGTATCACCAACAACGGTGAAAAAATACCTGCAAATTTTAGAGGCAGTTTACATAATATTTCGCGTCACACCTTACTCAAATAATATTAGTCGAAGTCTGATCAAAGAACCGAAAATTTATTTTTTTGACACCGCGTTGGTTGAGGGTGATGAAGGGGCAAAACTGGAAAATTTAGTTGCCACCTGCTTATTAAAGCATGTATATGCTAAATATGATTATGAAGCAGCAGAATATGAATTACACTATCTGCGTACCAAGGATGGCGAAGAAGTGGATTTTGCTATTAGTAATAAAGGCATTATAGAAAAAATCATTGAAGTAAAAGCCAGTAGCGATAAATTATCGCCCACATTGGTAAAGTTTCATAAAAAATATGCTTACCCTGCACTGCAAATCGTGAAAAATATCCGCCATGAATTTATTCTCAACGATATTGAAGTCATGCGAGCCGAAAATTTCTTATGTACTCTACTTTTGTGATTTAACAGGGTCATTTATTCAATCATAACAGGCACATACCATTCTGATGCGGGGTGTACGAGGAGAGCATAAACAGCCTGGGAGTTCCGCTCCAGTCAAAACTGGATTGGCGGTTCCAGTTTGAGTGATGCGGTATTCATTCCTCCCCATCCCGAAGGTGTTCGCGATTTAATGAGTGATAGGGTCCTATTTTCTCTCATCCCACCTTGGGGCACCTTCTCCCAAAGGAGACAGAAGGTGCCCTTGAAAACCTTATACCCAAGCCACTGGCTTTGGATTGATCATATCAAAACCAGCCTGATGCCAATAAGGGTAAGCCAGAGGACGTTTGCTCACTGCATCTAAGGCGGCGATTTGTTCTTGGCTGAGCTGCCAGCCATATGCACCCAGGTTTTGTAGCAACTGCTCTTCATTACGCGCCCCGATCACAATATTAGACACGCTGGGACGGTACATTAACCAGTTAAGCGCAACTTGCGAGACAGTTTTTCCAGTTTCTTTCGCAATTTTATCCAGCACATCGACCACATCATAGAGATAGTCATTATCCACTTCAGGTCCACCAGCAGCGCCGCCAGCTTGGATACGACCGGGTGGTAAGGGTTGGCCCCGACGTATTTTTCCAGTTAGCCTACCCCAACCCAGCGGGCTCCATACCATTAAGCCTACACCCTGATCTAAACCCAGCGGCATCAATTCCCATTCATAATCACGTCCGATTAGAGAATAGTAACCTTGATACACCACATAGCGCGCCAACCCATATTTCTCGGAGGTCGCTAATGATTTCATAAGGTGCCAGCCAGAAAAATTCGAGCAACCGATATAACGGACCTTGCCGCTTTGTACCAGATTATCCAGGGTACTGAGCGTTTCATCCACTGGGGTGAGCGCATCAAATCCATGCAGAAAATAAACATCGATATAATCTGTTCCCAAGCGTTTGAGGCTGGCCTCACATTCCCTGATTAAATGATAGCGGGATGAACCGACCTCATTGGGGCCAGAGCCCATGGGGAAAGTTGCCTTGGTAGAAATCAATGCCTTGTCACGTTTGCCTTGCAAAGCTTTACCGAGAATTTGTTCTGACACTCCATTCGAATAAACATTGGCGGTATCAAAGAAATTAACACCGGCTTCCATGCAGATATCGACAAGACGCGTGGCTTCTTGGACATCCGTATTACCCCAGGTTTTGAAAAATTCGGTGGCGCCGCCAAATGTCCCCGCGCCAAAACTAAAAACCGGAACTTTTAACCCTGAACGACCTAAACTACGATATTCCATAATATTTTCCTTTTATAGTGGAGAGGTTGAATGATTTTCTGAATTTCATAAGAATATAGCAGCTGCTACGATCTTCCCACAATAGGACAAATCACTGTCATAATTTTGTCATATATCTAATATACTATGCCTAATCTGAAGTGGAGTGAATAATTATGAAGAGAACACTGAATCAAGGCTCATGAAGACATCCAAACCATGCATTCTCATTATCGAAGACGAAACGGCCATCCGGCAGATGCTGAAACTTGCGCTCGAAACAGCAGATTTTTCCTGCTTAGAAGCAGGTAGTACCAAACAAGCCCAGCAGCAGTTAATGACACGATTACCCAATTTGATTCTGCTCGATTGGATGTTACCAGGACAAAGCGGTGTGGAATATATCAAGACGCTGCGCATGAATTCAGTCACTCGCCATATTCCGATCATTTTATTAACTGCCCGAGCAGAAGAAGAAAATAAAATTATTGGTCTGAATTCCGGCGCTGATGATTACATTACCAAACCCTTTTCGCCACGCGAATTAATTTCACGGATTAAAACCGTGCTCCGACGGGGACCCATAGTGAACCCTGACGCTGAAATTAAAGTCCGGGATTTCAGCTTGAATACGCAAACTCATCAAGTTAAGGTAGGTAGGCAAAGCATACATGTCACACCCAAGAATTTTGCCTTACTGCATTTTTTCGTGACCCATGCTGATAGGGTTTGTTCACGGGAACAATTACTCAATCATATCTGGGGTCTAGACTCCACCGCTAGCGACCGCACTGTGGATGTGTATGTGCGCAGGCTACGTAAAATACTCGCGCCTTATGGTTATGATCACTGGATCCATACGGTACATTCACTCGGTTATCGTTTTAGCCCTGACTTATGAAGAAAAACAGCCCTCTACAAAAAAATGATTTATTGGCGGACATTTTGCCAATGCCCCTGATTTTTTTGGATGAAGATCTCAACATCCTATCCTGGAATCGGGCGGCACAACAGTTGTTTAATTTGCAGAATCCAGAAAAATCTCAGGTTACGATCCAACAGCTATTTGACAAAGTAGATTTTTCAAAGCTGGTCAGCGCTTCAAAACCCGCGATTATAGAAACCGTGTCTTCACGTTATCCACATATCGATTTTTCCCTATCCTTAATTGACTATACCCAAAAAAAATATCTATTAATGATTAAAGATATTACTCAAATTCACCACTTGGAAAGAATGCGACAGGATTTCGTTGCCAACGTTTCTCATGAATTAAGAACGCCATTAACGGTTTTTCATGGTTATCTGGAAATTCTATTGGAGCAGAAAAAACAACCAACTACAGGTCACCGTAAAATATTGGACCAGATGTATCAGCAAAGTTTGCGCATGGAAAAATTAATTGATGACCTATTATTACTGGCCCGCTTGGAAAATGTCACTTCCGAAAATACCCATTTTAAAGAGGTCAATGTCGCGCAGTTATTGGCAATGATTTGTAAAGATGCACAGGCATTCAGTGGCCTGCGCAAGCACCAGATTTTACTGGAAGCGGATAAAACCTTGACTATTCCCGGTCTGGAAAATGAACTGCAGAGCGCTTTTTCCAACATCATCATTAATGCGGTGAACTACACCCCAGCAGGCGGCACAATTCTGGTTAAATGGTATGCTCGAGGGAATTTGGCTCAGCTCGAAGTCAACGATACGGGTATTGGTATTGCCCCTGAACATATTCCGCGGCTCTCTGAAAGATTTTATCGCATTGACAAAGCCCGCTCCCGATCCAGTGGCGGGACCGGACTGGGGCTGGCTATCGTGAAGCATGTGTTACTATTACACAAAGCGCATTTGCACATTAAGAGTAAAGTTTCACAGGGCAGTACGTTTATTTGCCAATTCCCGATCGGGCCATAAAGGTATCGATTCATTCTAACTGTTGTTACAATACCTAAGGATATTTACTTCCAATAAGAGAGAATTTTATGAAAAAATTAATGGCAATCATAGCAATAGCTCTATATGGATTATTTACCGCCATAGCCTGGGCCGATACCAACATCACCGGTGCTGGCGCCACCTTCCCCTACCCTATTTATTCTAAATGGACCGATGCTTATCAAAAAGTTACCGGCGCGAAAATCAATTATCAACCGATCGGCTCAGGTGGCGGCATCAAACAAATCCAAGCCAAGCTGGTTGACTTCGGAGCTTCTGACAAACCATTAGCTTCAGCAGAACTCAGCCAATCTGACCTGATACAATTTCCGACTTTAATCGGTGGGGTGGTGGCTATTATCAATCTTCCTGGCATCACCAGCGACCAGGTCAAACTTTCCGGTCCGGTATTAGCCGATATTTATCTGGGCAACATTAAAAACTGGAATGATCCAAAAGTTAAAGCCTTAAATCCAAGCGTGACTCTGCCAAATCAAGCAATTACTGTCGTTCATCGCTCAGATGGTTCTGGGACCACATTTTTATTTACCAACTACTTAAGTAAAGTCAGTACCGAATGGAAAAAGAACGTCGGTGATGATACCGCGGTATCCTGGCCAGCCGGAATTGGTGGCAAAGGCAATGAAGGCGTTGCTTCCTATGTGCAACGTGTCAAAGGCAGTATTGGTTATGTTGAATTTGCTTACGCCCAGCATAATAAATTCGCAGTCGTGCAACTGATAAATAAAGATGGCAAAGCCGTATCGCCCACAACCCAATCCTTCCAAGCCTCAGCGGCCAATGCAGCCTGGAGCGAAAAAAATGATTTTTCTGAAATCCTAACCAATCAAAGTGGTGACAATTCCTGGCCGATCACCGGCGCTACTTTTATTTTAATGCATAAACATCAGGATAATGCCCAGCAAGCCCTGGCTGTTTTGCAGTTTTTTGATTGGGCTTATAAAAACGGCGGACAAATGGCAGCTGATTTAGATTATGTAGCTCTGCCTAAAGATGTGGTGGGTATGATTAGGCAATATTGGAGCAAAACGATCAAGGATCTGAGTGGGAAAAGTATTTGGCAATAAGAAATATTTATGCATGAATACCATTCATAATCACTACAATAAGAAATACCTATGCTCGAAAACAATCTGGATTCTACTGCAGTGTTAGCAAAAAGAACTAGCGACCAATACAAGCGTTACCAACGCGTCGACTTTCTCGTCCATCTGGTAGCGACTTTCTTTGCCATTTTGTTACTGGTACTAGTATTCGCCATCGCCCTGCAATTGCATTACGCCAGTTTGCCGAGTTTAAAAAAATTCGGCCTGCATTTTTTAGTCAGCGCCGAATGGAACCCAGTCACTGAGCAATTCGGCGCATTGGTGCCCATTTTGGGCACCATTCTCACTGCTTTTATTGCCTTATTATTTGGCATCCCGATTAGTTTTGGCATCGCTCTATTTCTCACCGAGCTCGCTCCGCGATGGCTGCGGCAACCTCTGCGTATTTTAATTGAATTGCTGGCAGGTATTCCCAGCATCATTTACGGTATGTGGGGATTATTCGTATTCGCACCATTTTTTGCCGACCACATTCAACCCTGGATGATCGAACATTTAGGCGGTCTGCCAAGTATCATCATTGCCCCATTGTTCCAGGGCGCACCTTTAGGTATTGGCATACTCACCGCCGGCATTGTACTGAGCATTATGGTCATTCCATTTATTGCTTCGGTGATGCGCGACGTCTTTGAGATCGTCCCGGATCTACTCAAAGAATCAGCTTATGCCTTGGGAGCAACCAAATGGGAAGTGGTATGGAATATTATTCTCCCCTACTCAAGAATCGGGGTGAGCGGTGGTATTATCCTGGGCTTAGGTCGAGCTTTGGGAGAGACGATGGCGGTTGCTTTTGTGATCGGTAATTCTCATCAGCTCTCTGCCTCTTTATTAATGCCTGGCAGCAGTATCGCTTCGGTTCTGGCCAATGAATTCACAGAAGCCACTGGAAAAATGTATAGCTCGGCGTTAAGTGAATTAGGTTTGATTTTATTTGGCATCACCTTACTGGTGTTTATCTGTTCAAAATTCTTGCTAAAAAAGGTGGGTAAATGAACATTCGCGCCTCCTCCTTTCTATATTTTAAACGCCGTGCCATTAACATCATCAGCCTGTTCCTGGCTTCGGCAGCAATGGCCATTGGTTTGATTTGGCTGACGTGGATTCTGTTTAGTTTGGTGAAAAATGGCTGGCCCGGGCTTTCTCTGCATTTATTTTCACAGATGACCCAAGCCCCAGGCAGCAATGGCGGGCTGTTAAACGCATTGATTGGCAGCTCATTAATTGTGATGTTTGCGGTATTAATCGGCGCGCCCATCGGTCTGCTGGTGGGGACCTATTTATCGGAGTATGGTAAAAGCAGCCGCTTAGCAAAAACCGTTCGTTTTGTTAATGATATTTTTATCAGCGCCCCTTCCATTTTATTAGGCTTATTTATTTACCAAATCTATGTGCTGAAAATCGGCCACTTTTCCGGCTGGGCAGGTTCTTTCGCTCTGGCGCTGCTAGTCATTCCGATTGTGGTGAGAACAACCGAAGATATGTTCCTACTGGTGCCCACACCTTTGCGAGAAGCCGCCGCAGCTTTGGGCGCACCCAAATGGAAGGTGATCACTTCTGTAGTATTGCGTGTTTCCAGAACTGGGGTATTAACCGGCATTTTACTCGCAACGGCCCGCATCACCGGCGAAACCGCGCCCCTGCTATTCACTGCATTGAATAACCAGTTCTGGAGCGCCAATATGAATCAACCGATGGCGAATTTACCGACGGTAATTTTTCAATATGCCATGAGTCCTTACGATGATTGGCATCAAATCGCCTGGGCTGGGGCCTTACTCATCACCACATTTGTATTAGGGTTAAATATTGTCGTTAGAATATTATTTAAGCAGAAATCACCGCTGACCTAGGAATTAGATTATGTTGATGCAAGCAACCAATATTAAAATCAAAACCCGCGATCTACATTTTTACTATGGCAAATTCCATGCGCTCAAGGGCATCGATTTTGAAATTCGCAAAAATCACGTCACCGCATTAATCGGCCCATCCGGCTGCGGCAAATCGACATTATTGCGGACGTTTAACCGTATGTATGAATTGTATGACGGTCAATATGCCATGGGTAAAATCCTCCTCGACAACCGCAATATTTTATCGCCTCATCAAGACTTGAATAAATTACGCAGCAAAATCGGCATGGTATTTCAAAAACCCACGCCATTTCCCATGTCGATTTTTGATAATGTTGCTTTTGGTGTAAAACTCTATGAAAGTCTGTCGCAAGATCACTTAGCTGCCCGAGTGGAATGGGCTTTGAATAAGGCTGCTTTGTGGAAGGAAGTAAAAAACATTTTAAAACACAGCGGTTTGAGCTTATCAGGCGGTCAACAACAACGCCTATGCATCGCCCGTGCCATTGCCGTCAAACCCGAAGTCATTTTACTCGACGAACCCACCTCCGCCTTAGATCCAATTTCCACTTCACATATCGAAGAACTTATCCGCGAACTAAAAAAGGATTATACTATCTGTATTGTGACCCATAACATGCACCAGGCCAAACGGATTTCTGATTACACGGCTTACATGTATCTCGGCGAATTGATCGAAGCGAACAATACTGAAATCATCTTTTCCGAGCCAAGCAAGCCTTCTACTCTAGATTTCGTTTCCGGTAAAATGGGTTAAGCTGCTCTGTTATCACCCATCGCTGCGCGAAGAATCTCCATCAGGAGACACTTCAAGGAAATATCTCGCCAACATTCAGGATGACAGCCCACGCGACCAGAGCTGTTCCTAGCATTTGAAATTCCAATTCCTATAACAAAATAATAAAGAGGAAAATTCTATGGACATGAAAGAAAGCGAGACCGGCCTTAAAGTCACTTCCACCACATCAGCATTATTGATTGAACTCAGTTCTTTATCGACAAAAGGTACAGAAAAGAGAGAAAATCTAGAGCCACTTGAACCAGATTTATCTACACCATTAAGTGCAGAAGAGGAAGCAGAAATGGTCGAGCAGGAATTAAGTGGACTAGCCAAATCAACAATAGCAGCGTCAAAAAAGTTGCAAGACAAAGATTATAAAGATGCCGCGCACAGATATCGCGAAATAATAGAGCAACGAGAGTTGCTACTAGAGCAAGAAAAAACTGCCTACAACTACTATACATTAGCTTTGGCACAAAAAAATCTGGCTCAGGCTCAAAGAGGTTTAAATGCAAAAAAATTAGCAACATCCACGTTGAATAAAGCACTCGAAAATTTCACTTTAGCCGAGTCCACTTCTCAACTAGAATTAGAACTTCATCGTATAAAACGCGATAAAAAAGCATGTGAGCAAGAATTAGGTAAATACGAATCCCAAGTAGATGCTTCAAAAAAAGAACTAGATGACACTGTGGAAGATACATTATCTCAACCTACTCCATTTAAGGAAATTGATGCACCTGACGAGTCAAAAAAAATTGAATTAGCCACTAACTACATTCGCTCAGGTGAAAAAAACTTTAGCAAAAAAAAATATACCTCGGCTGTTGTTAAATTCAACCAAGCCGAAAAGCTACTTCCTGCCCTTCCCAAGCAAGCAATTCATGCCAAATTATATGCTCTGATGGCGGAAAGTTATTTCAAACTATCGAAAAAAGAAAGGGAATCATCTAATAAAGAATCTGCAAGAATTTTGGCTTTATATCATTATAAAAACGCATTGGAGATTACCCCAGAGAATTTTGAATTGATTGCTCAAATGGCGAGTATCGTTGAGGAGCAGGCCCAAAGCCTACTGGCTCAAGGTAAGTTATCAGCAGCAAATGATCTTTTGGACGAAACATATAGTAAGCTCAGTCCCCTGACCCAAGTTACCTTAGATCAGAACACCGACCCAAAAATAATCAGACAGCAGCAACAAGCTAAGTATCTTGCCGGAAAGATTCAATTTGATAAAAGTAGAGTCTTAATACAGATGGCTCAAACTTTTCTTTCTGAAGAAACGTATCAAAAAGCACTCGGTCATTTCCGCGCTAGCAAAGTCGCTGCAACAGAAGCTTTGTCTATCTTCCCTAATAATGTCATATTAAGAGTTAATTTAGCAGTTACTGAAGCACAGATTTTTATTTTGGAAGTGAAGCTGAATCAGAAAAAAGAAGCAAAGGAAGAAGGCAATGATGTTTTTGCTGCTGAAAAAGTTTGCGCAGAACTGACCATCAATCCTAAAGATGAAAAAGCCAAAAAAAGATTAGAAACCACCATGGAAAGTCTGGAAAAAATAAAAAATGCAGACAAAGCATTATCTTATGCCTATGCCTTGGTTTTGCTAACAGCAGGCAATCTGAAAGAATTGGAAAAAAATAATCCAAAGGCCGATGAAGAAGCTGTTCAGTATTTTGAACAAGCACACCACCATTTAACAATTGCTTTAAAAGGTATGAAGCCATCTAATACTAAATATGAGACTTATCTTAATAGACAATTAGAAATCTTAATGAATCTGGCGGAAAGAGCTCTGCGTGATGCGGAAGCAAAAAATGTTCCTTCAGAAAGCAATAAATGGGAGTTATACGTTAAAGCTGAAAAATATTTTGAGGAAATGACCAGCCTTACGCCAGGAAATCTTTATTATAAGAAATTACATGCTGATGTTCTAATAAAAATGGGCAACCATCGCTATGACCATTGGAAATCAATGCTAGATTCACCCTTAGACTATTTTGATATAGCAGTGAAAGTGCACCCAACTAGCCCTATCCCTGCTACTGAAAGAATTTTGGCTCAAAGTACCCATGTGCCGAAGGAGTTCGTGGTGGAGGGCCCAAGGGGGAGAAGAAATAATTTAATTCGAACTCTTAAGTTATATCATTTAACTTCTCCGGACCCTTATGATCCAGAGGCACAAGCGCAATATCATCATGGGCATGGATACATATTAAGTCAGTTATCCGCCCTTGATAGCTTAGAGCCCCCAAAGAGACAGCAATATGGCAAAAAAGCTATAGAGGCCTTAACCCGAGCCGTAAGTCTGAGTCCGCAAGATCAACGTATCAGAAATAGTTTAACAAAGGCTGGAGAAAATTTAGAAGAAGCTAACAGGAAATTTCGGGAAAAATTAAGAGAAAACTTTCAAAGTTCTATTGTAAAAAGGGGCAAAGTCAATGGATTGGCACAAAGGACAATGTCGGAACAATATCTTGCTTCACCCCATTCTATGACTTTGAGTAAATCAAATCACAAAGCTAAATCACCCTCCACCCTTAAAAAAATTGTAACATCCACTCCGGATATTAATGCGAGTAATAGCTCTAGAACAACTTTCACCACTTCTCAAACGCAGGAAAGAATAACTCCTGAGAGGAGCGAAACTTACAATCCTTATGACTATGGAACTACCGCCTTAGCAAAATTCACAGATTATAATGGCTCCAGTTCATCCAGCTCAAGTAAAATTGGGACTGATACAAATTCCAATACTCCCACTCTCCCAAGCAACGGGGGGGGAACAAATGATTTTATGAGTCGATCTTCCTTAAGCCCGTACAATTATGATGACTATGCAGAGTTTGTGGGCGTGAATTTTGATGCATTCAACTTACCGGATTCATCTGCTAGTAGTAGTGACTTCAGTTCATCCAGCAGTTCAAGTCATACTGGCACATCCACTATGAGTCAAGAAGAAAAGGGCACTGATACACCAAAAAAACCTATAATTGAATATGTAAAACGGCAACTTACTTTTCCTCCTGACTCAGGTACAGTTAAAACTCCACCCACAACTCAAAATGATGACCTTACTTTTAAGGATGAAACGGAAGAAACTGAAACATCCATTCCTAGTCTAAAAAAGGATTATGGCAGCTTAAACTCATAAAAAATGGGGTTGGTTGAAACCAATCAGAAGCTAAGGTTCGCAAAGTACAGGCGTTGCCCCTGTCTTATCCCATAGATAGTTATTGGCGCGAAACTCAAAAAAACTCATGTCCTTCCCGAATGTTGTCCTTCGCGGGAAGGACATAATTTTCGTTGCATTTTTTAATAAAAAATTACTTCTGTAAAACGCATAACGATATAGCCTGCGCGGGAATGACAACATTCAAGAAAGTAAGTTTCGTACCTTACAGAGCATCAGCTGTTTTTATGCTTTCTCTTTTATTCACAGCCTGCTTTCGTTTTCTGCGACTTTGCACCCTCTCCTTCAATGACTCTAAATACAAATAAATCACCGGCGTAATATACAAAGTCAACAACTGCGACACCACCAATCCACCAGCCACAGCAACTCCTAAGGATCGCCGAGTTTCCGACCCCGCCCCCAACGCCAAAGCAATCGGCAACACTCCCATAAACGCCGCCATCGTCGTCATCATAATCGGCCGAAACCGCGTTAAACATGCTTGACGGATTGAATCTAACGCCGACTTCCCTTCATTACGCGCCTCAATGGCAAAATCAATCATCATAATCGCATTCTTCTTCACAATCCCAGTTAACATAATGATGCCAATAAAGGCATACATATCCAGTTCAACATGAAAAATCAGCAACGCCAACAACGCCCCTACCCCCGCAGAAGGCAGACCAGACAACACCGTCAGCGGATGAATAAAACTCTCATATAAAATTCCCAGCAAAATATAAATCACCAGCACCGACATCAGCAGCAACATACCCATGCCGCCCACAGAATCTTTATACGACTGCGCAGAGCCCTGAAAACCCGCCATAATGGTCGGCGGCATTTTCTGCTCGCTGACTAATTGATTCACCGCTTTAACTGCATCCCCAATCGAAGTGCCGGTTTTAGTATTAAAAGAAATGGTGATAGCCGGCAACTGACCTTGATGACTAATGGTCATCGGCCCCGAACCCTGAGTAATCGTCGCCACAGTACTCAAGGGTATTAATTGATTGTTGCTAGAACGGATATACAAATGCGACAAAGCACTGGGATCATTTTGATATTCTGGATTCACTTCCAGCAAAACTTGATAAGTATCAATCGCCGAATAAATAGTCGAAACCTGACTGCCGCCAAAAGCATTCGCCATTGCAGTTTCAATTTGCGCCGCAGTAACTCCTAATGCCGCTGCCTTATCACGGTTAATATTCACCTTGATCTGCGGCCCAGACATTTGCACATCAGTCGTTACATCTTGCAGACCGGGTAACTGGCTCATCTTATCGGTCAGAATCGACGCCCAACGATTTAACTCGGGTTGATTGGCGCTCTGCAAAGTATATTGATAAGGACTTTTACTGCTACGGCCGCCCACGCGGATGCTCGGCGTATTTTGAATGTAAATATTAATTCCAGGCACACTGGCTAATTTCGGTCGCAATTCCTGCACGATTTGATCTGCCGTTAATTTGCGTTGATTACGTTCCTTTAATCGAATAAACAAGCGCCCGGAATTACTGACCGTGCTAACACCCCCGGCACCCACAGTCGACATCACCGCTGCCACATTAGGATCTGCCTGAACTAACTGCGCAACCTGCCGTTGTTTTGCCGCCATAGCGGTAAATGACATGGACGGATCCGCTTCGGTAAAAGCAAACAGTTGACCTGTGTCTTCACTCGGTAAAAAACCTTTGGGTGTCACCACAAATAACACTGCCGTTAGCACCAAGGTCCCAAAAAATACACAGAGGATGACGCGCCGATGCACCAATCCCCAATTCAAACTGCGCTCATACCAGGCCAGCATTTTATTAAATGCATTCTCTGATATCTCATACCAGCGATTCTGCTTGGTCGGTTGATGGCTGTGCCCCATCTGGATAATTCGGCTACACAGCATCGGGGTTAAAGTCAGGGAAATGAATCCAGATAATAAAATGGTGATACAAATTGTCACCGCAAATTCATGGAATAATTTTCCCAGTAGACCACCCATAAATAAGATCGGCACGAATACAATCATCAAAGACAGTGTCATGGAGATAATGGTAAAACATATTTCCTTGGATCCCTTTAAAGCCGCCATAAAGGGAGTTTCACCGCGCTCGGCATGACGAACGATATTTTCGAGCATAACGATCGCATCATCGACGACAAATCCCACCGATAGAGTCAGGGCCAATAGGGAAAGATTATCCAGACTAAAGCCAAAATAAGCCATTAAGGCAAAGGTCGCAATCACTGACAGCGGCAGCGCCAAACTTGGAATTAAGGTGGCTGACACTCTGCGTAAAAATATAAAAATAACCAGCACCACCAGCACCGCTGCCAACATCAGCGTATGCTGCACTTCATTCACCGAAGCACGGATAGACTGGGAACGGTCATACATTACTTTCAATTGGATATCAGCTGGTAGTTGCGCTTGAAAAGTCGGCAGCATGGCTTTGATGTCATCTACTACTTGGATGGTATTAGTGCCTGGCTGACGTTGAACTGCCAATGCAATAGAACGCTGATCATTATACCAACTGGCCAGGCGCGTATTTTCGACGCTATCTAATACCGTACCGATATCTTGTAAACGCACCGGTGCACCATTGCGATAATCTACTACCAAAGATTTATACGCTGCTGCATCTTCTAACTGACCATTGGCCTGGATTAAATAACTCTGCTTCGAACCGTTTAAGGTGCCAGTGGGTAAATTCACATTGTTATTTTGTATGGCCTGGCTCACCGTATTAATATCGATTTGTCGGGCTGCCAAAATATCGGGGTTAACCTGGATACGCACCGCATATTTCTGCGATCCAAAGACATTGACCTGGGCGACCCCTCTAATCATGGAGATACGTTGCGCCAGCATACTTTCTGCATACTCATCAACCATAGATAACGGCAGATTGGGTGAAGTCAGCACCAGGTACATTATGGGAGCATCCGCAGGATTCACCTTGCGGTAGGAAGGTGGGCTTGGCATGTTTGAAGGCAGGCTACGGGCTGCGGCAGAAATAGCAGCCTGGACATCTTGCGCCGCCGCATCGACGCTGCGGCCTAAATCAAATTGCAAGGTGATTTGGGTGCTGCCTAATGAGCTGCTGGAAGTCATCGAGTCAATGCCAGCAATCGTCGACAATTGCTTCTCTAAGGGAGTGGCAATAGCGCTGGACATAGTCTCAGGGCTTGCGCCGGGTAAACTGGCGCTGACCATAATCGTCGGGAAATCTACATTGGGCAGATCGCTGATTGGCAAAGATTTATAACCGGCGATCCCCAGAATTAATAAGCCAAACATGAGCAAAATGGTCATGACTGGCCGGCGGATAAAAATTTCGCTTATATTCATCGTATTAACCGCTGAGCCTGACTTTGGCGCCATCCACCAAGTTTAACTGCCCATCCGTTACCACCTTCTCCCCTACCTTAATGCCTGTCTTAATGGCGGTTTCATCGCCCAGGGTCGAATCCACTTCCACAGCCCGATATTGCACGGTGTTATCAGCAGTTAAAATATAGACGTAGCTGCCTTTCTGACCACTTTGCACCGCTCGGGTTGGAACAATCACCGCATTTTTTAATTGCTTAAGGGGTAATTCCACAGCCACAAATTGTCCTGGCCATAATTCCTGATTACTGTTGGCAAACACAGCCTTAAATTGAATCATGCCAGTGGTCGAATCCACGGCATTATCTACAAAACTCAGCTTACCTGTGGCAAGGGTCAGGCCATCTTTCTTGGTTTTAACGATAACCGGAACCTCAGCTGTGGCCAGCTGTTTTTGAATCTCATGCAAATGATCCTCAGGCAGAGAAAACTGGACAGATATGGGTGTAATTTGATTAATAATGACTAAAGAACTGGCATCATTGGCCTTAACCAAATTTCCAGGGTTCACCAATGCTGCTCCGACACGCCCAGAAATCGGCGCATGGATAGTACAATAATCCAGCTGTAACTGGGCATTTGCAACTGCTGCCTGATCTGACTGCACTGTGGCTGCCAACACCTTCACATTAGCCGACAAGGTGTCATAATCCTGCTTGGCGACATAGCCATTTTTTAATAATTTATTGTTGCGTTCGACAATCGCGCGGGCATTTTCCAGTTGCGCCTGATCGCTGGCTAACTTGGCTTGGGCCTGAGTCAATTGCGCCTCATATTGCCGAGGATCGATAGTGAATAGTAATTGATTAGCTTTGACAGTGTCGCCATCTTGGAAGGCTACTTTCTCTAATGTTCCTTCCACCATGGCGCGAACAGCGACACTATGGTAAGGAGTGACCGTGCCCATAGCATCCACGGTCACTGCCAGGTTTTTTTGTTCAGCAGGGCTGACAGCAACCAGGGTGCCATTAGGGGTTTTTGCTGCCTTATGATGTTCGTGAAAATAGAAAAACGAGGAGGCGACAAGGACGAGGAGGACTGCAATAAAAAAGTAATATCTAGATTTCATAGAGGGATATTATATCACAAAACCTGCAGCTGTCATCCTGAGGAGAAACGCTGTCATCCTGAGCCGCCACTTCATTGTAAAAGTACATTTTGCTACAGAAGTTCCTATTACTGAATAGCTTATGAATGGCTCGCGTAGGATCTCCTTGAGGTGGCACTTCATACGCGGTGCCACCTCAAGGAGATCCT
>FTIX01000034.1_pt2 | contig 19994 bp, 18 predicted proteins | sample 1658561 | NCBI WGS metagenome assembly FTIX01 (sample SAMEA3914836, study PRJEB12502) | metagenome | biome: forest; material: soil | place: Canada | collected 2011-07-03 | depth 0.3 m | reverse complement strand
TGTTTTTGTCCGCCGCTTAATTGATTAGGATAATGATTGCGTCGACCGCTAAGACCGGTTAGCTCCAGTAAAGATTCCACCTTGCTGCGAATGATAGTTTTTTTCAATCCAGTTAATTCTAATGGAAAAGCCACATTTTCAAATACCGTACGCGAATTCAGTAAATTAAAATGTTGAAAAATCATGCCGATTTTCTGTCTTTCCTGCCGTAGTTGGATCTTATGCATTTGGGTAAGTTCTTCCCCATCGATAAATACCTGACCGCTAGTAGGTTTTTCCAGCAGGTTCACGCAACGTATCAAGGTACTTTTACCAGCACCGCTTTCGCCAATGATGCCGAAGATTTCGCCAGGACTGACCTGTAAATTAATATTAGTGAGTGCCGGCAGGGGAGGGTGGCCGGGAAGGAAATAAGTTTTATGTAGATTAATGAGGTTTATCATGAGATTAGGTCTTAAGGTGAGTCAGTTAATTTCCTTAAATACATAAAATACAAATCATAAAATTTGAATTTTTCTTTAAAGCTTGGGTGTATGTGGTGTGTGAGAGTAGTTATGAGCTAGCAGCTCATACCCATCATCATGATAGCAGGCATGGAAGAGATTAGCGCATTGAGATGCGCCTGAGCTGGCTTTTGGGTCAAAGCGAAGTGGATTATTTTTATTTCTGTCAATATTTTTATCATAGTCCTTGATTATAAGAAGATTTATGGGTTAGGTCAAGCAGAAATGACAACCTCGCTCCGGTCACAGAGCCTCCGCTGTCATCCTGAGCGCCAACGAAGGCGCTCAGGATGATAGCCTAAGAAAAAAATATGAGGGTAAGGAATTGCGAAATAATTTATTAAAATTGCAAGAAATCGGCATAGCTGACTATTTCCCTATTTAACGCGTAATTCTCCTCATTTTTCAATAGGCAATAGTAGATCGGTTTGTTTTTTAACTGGATGGCATTAGACACTCTCCAGGTTTTTGCAGGCGAAAATTGTTCTTGTGGATTAGGAAAAGAAGCAATTTTTTGATGACTTACAAAGGATTGTGCCAATTCTGGCATATCATCACTTTCTGCCAGATCGGCACAAGTTTGCATATCTGCTTCTGTTCTAACCATTAGCCAGAATTTATTTCCGGCAGCATCTAATAGTAGAAAACTTCCGGATTCATCCACTAAATAGTATTCGATAATTTGGTGTTCAAGACATAGCTGCTGAAACAATACAATAAAATCCTGGTCTTGCAGCGGGTGTTGAGGCTGGCTGGTCAGCGATTCTAAAATGCTAGTTGAACTACTAAGGAAATACGCTTGTTGCAATTGCGCAAAATAACTAAGCAATTGTTGTGGATAATCCAGCGCGCTCTTCAGAACAAAGCTATCAATCACGTTCTGGTTAAAAGCACGCACGGCAGTGGAATGATCCGCTTCTCCCGTAAGCATGATAACTTTAATGGGCAAAGTATTCTTCAGCGTTTTTGCTAGCGCTAAGCCATCGATCTCTGGCATATCATAATCTACCACACAGATCACCGTTTGATCGAAACGGTGACGGTTGAACACTTGCTGATAAATGTCTTCCAACTTGATTTCAACTTGTAATGCTGGAGTGCTATATGCCAGTTTGAGATAATTTTCAGAACTATGCTTTTCGTGATTTTTTTGTAAAAATTCCTGCGCTTGTTGTGGAGAGAAGAATGGCAAGCAGCGGTAATATGGACTAATTGATAACATTAGATTGTTTAAAAAGTCCACATTATCATCAATAAGTACAATAGTGGTTGGATGATAAAAACATGAGATTGCTTGCATGAGAAAAATCCTTATAATAAGTCAATAGTGTGGTCTTTTAAAGGTCTTTAATACTTTCGATATTATCTTTTTTAATCAATGTCACATAATCAGGAATATCTCCATCGTTGAAAACTTCACCGGACAAGATGTATAAGCGCTTGTAGCCTCGTCTATGTAATTCTTCTGCGATTTGCAGACCTTTTACTCTAGATAAGGCGTAATTATTATCCAAATAAATTTTAGTATCTACTGTATATTTATGAGCACTATCTAGAAAATGTTCGGGACTATAGTATTTATCGGTTGTTTCAGGATCGAAGGCAAATAATAAAAGACTGTTTAAAAATGATTCATCGTCGTCAACAATAACCGCCTCTATCTGGATAGCTTTATCTTTTCCTCTAAGAGATTGTGTAGGATTAAGGATCTTTATGGTGATTTCGGACGCTAATTGCTTCGGTAAAATCTTAGTTCCAGTTTTGGCAGCCTGCTCCTGAACTAATAAATTTGCATAGTGACTGGTAACCAAAATCGAACGCTTTACTTTACTTTGCTCAACAATATGCAGACCATTAAATTCTTGTTTTAATAATTCATAATCAGTGAGTAAAAAAACCTTTTGAGTCTCATCCTGAGAAAAAGTATTAATGAACTCTAATGCTTCTTTACCAATTTGAAAATGATGCAATTGAATTTTAGGTGCTTCACTTAAGATGGGTTCAAAACGGGTACGCCAAGCACCATGGATGGAGGTGTCATCATCTAAAATGACCACAACATCCTCGCTGCCTAAAATGATTTCTTCAGCAATCCAGCCTGGTGCTTTAATTTTCGGGTATTTAATAGTGATTAAAGTACCTTGGCCCGGCGTAGAATCTATTGATAATTCACCCTGATTTCGTTCTAAAGTTTCCCAAACTTGGTTTAAACCAATACCGTGTCCGGATTTTTTTCCGGTAGTGACAGAGATTTTATTCATAATTTTATCGACTAGTTGGGGAGGCATGCCCTTACCATTGTCTTGAATGACTATGCTAACCCACTCGTTATCCACTTCTAATTTTAAATCTACTTGACCTGGCCTATTATCAAAAGCATCAACTGCATTATTAATTAAATTAGATATCATTCGTTTAAAGGCGCTGGGTTCGATTTTAATGAATGAGAAATGTGTATTTTGATTAAAATGAATGCCAAATTTAATAGGTGATTTCTGATATTGATATTTTTTTTCTGCTAAAAGTTGCAACAAAATCGCTGAAACAAAAATTGGCTGACGTTCTTCAACTTCAACTGCATTATCAGTTTCTTTCTTTTGATATTTACTTAACAAATGATTGGCTATGTCGCCAATACCAATAGCTGCTTCTCTTAAGGCAATGCGATCGGTTTCTGGAATTTGTGTGCAAGACTTCACAATCATCAATAAACTGGCGAGTGGGGAACGAATATCATGTGCAACTTGATTGGCTATTTTAGTAAATTTTTCCTGCTCTTGTAGTTCGATTTCATTTTCAAGCTTCAATCGCTCAGCTTCTTTTTGCTTGGTGATATCAATCGAAGTTCCCACTATACCAATGATATTGCCATCCTCATTATAAAGAGGTGCCTTCACGGCAGTAAAATACTTTAGTTCACCGGTGGAAATATCCTCAATGGCTTCTTCCTGAGATAAAATTTCACCTGTTCGCATCACCTCTTCATTATGCTGTTTAATATGGGAAGCCATTTTCTCTGGATAGAGCTCATAAAGTGATTTTCCAACATAGGCATCCCGAACCTGAGCGCCAGTGCCTTTAAAAACGGCTTCATTACCACCAAGAATAATACTGTTGATATCTTCCCAATAAATCGGTGCCGGAATAATGGAGGCGATTTTATCTAGATCTTTTAGAATTCGAACATCTTTTGCTAGGCGCGCTGCTTCATTTTGAGCGGTAGTTTCCATGCAAATGCTGACAATTCCAATAATCACTGCATCTTCATCGCGTAAAATTGCTTTTATTACATTAAAGTACTTAGTTTTTCCTGTAGTAATATCTTTAATTTTTTCTTCTTTCATCAGAGGTTCGGTAGATTGAATGACCTCATCATTATGTTGCTTAATTGAATCAGCTATGTGGTATGGATATATATCATAAAAGGATTTGCCAATAAGCGCATGGGGTGATGGAGCGCCTAAACTTTTTAAAAGTGCGTGATTTGCGCCGAGAATCACACTATTAGTATCCACCCAATAGATTGGAACCGGTAAAATTGTTGCAATTACACCAAGTTGTTCAAAGATGTTTGATGATTTGCTCATTTCGTATTTCCTTCTCAAAATATATATGAAATATTTTGTTAGTTATTGATGTCCATTCAAAACCTAATTGTTTCAAAATAGCTTGTGTTTTATGCTGAAAAATTTGAATAAATGTTGTATAATTATTTGATTCATTTAGCCAACCATGATGTAACAAGAATCTCTGAACCAATTTTTGATCATCCGGATTATTTAAGCGCTTAAAAATTAAATTTATAAATTGATCAATCGATGTTGGTTTGATTTTATGTACGACATTGTAATTTAAAAGCATGGCCAGATCGCATAAATTAGGGTTGAATACATGAAATATTTTATTACCAAGTTCCTTTTTATCAAATAATTTTATGATTGCTTGTGCTGTTAAGTCTACGGGTGAAATTTCTTCTAGATTTATTGCCGGTGTCGTAAAGCCTAATTTTAACAAGCCACTAATTCTATTGAAGAATCCATTATCTTGAATATTTTCTTGTCCTCTACCGTTGCTTGCCATAAAAGCTAAGTTCCCAATACGATAGATATTGCCCATCACGCCCTGTGTACGGTACTTTAGAACCACTCGTTCACCTTCGTATTTGGTGCTAACATAAGGATTAAATCGACTCTCTAAATTATCACCGATATCGTCTTCTGTAAAATAAAATTGATCGTGGCCTGGAACGTAACCTTGATCCAAAACTGAAACAGTTGAAATATAATGAAAATCTTTCAAATGAGTTAGTTTTGATAGTTCCAGCATATTCATTGTTGCCTGGACATTCATTGAGTAAAATTGATCATACTCGCCATAATGCTTAGTAAAGGCTGCGGAATGAATGATACTATCAACATGGCCAATTAATAACTGATATGTTTCTTTAGATATTTCTAGATCTTCTTTAGAAATATCTGCTGCGAAGGCAAAAATTCTATGGCGATATTCATCGTTTAATTTTTTTTCAAAATAAAATTGAAACTTTTGATTAATTCTGTCTAGTGCTTCATCATTAGAGTTTCCACGAACTAGCAGAAAAACATTATAATCAGTGGATTCCAGGATTTGGTTGAGCAAATTTGCCCCCAAAAATCCTGTGGCTCCTGTTAATAAAATATTCGTTATAGGTTTTTTTTGATATTCCACCGCGTGTCTATCAATGGAATTTAAATAATTATCCAGCTTATGCTGCATTTCATTACTTATAATGTACTTCTTTTGATAATCAAATTTAAATTTTCGCAAATTTCTTTTTAGATTATTTCTCATAAATGGAGTGTTTTTAGAAATTTGTGCTGGGGTTTTTAAATTGTAGATATCAGTAATGCTAATATTAAAATTCACCTGTAACTTTGTGATAAGCGTGATTGCTTTTATTGAGTTTCCGCCGAGTTTAAAAAAATCATCGTTGACTCCCACTTTTTCTAAATCTAACACTTGTGCAAATGTGGTGCAAACTAATTCTTCATGAGAGTTGCTGGGGGGGGCATAAGTTTCAATGCTTGTAAACTCTGGGTCCGGAAGTGCCTTTCGATCTAATTTTCCATTAATTGTAAGTGGTATATTCGTTAAATGAACAAAAACATTAGGTAACATATGTTCTGGCAATTCTGTTGCTAAATAGGCGAGAAGGCTTGATTCATTTATTTTTTGATCTGATAAATAGTAGGCTACTAAATATTTATTATGTATATTAATACTATCTTTGGGATCTTTCACCAATACTATGGCTAATTTGATTTCAGGGTAGCTAATTAATTTGTTTTCAATTTCACTTAATTCTATTCTATATCCTCTGATTTTAACTTGGAAATCATTGCGGCCAATGTATTCGAGATTGCCATCTGCGCACCAACGTACTAGATCACCAGTTTTATAGAGACGCTCATTTTTGCCAATCAATTTTTCCTCTGCAGTTTGAAACGGATTATCAATAAATCTTTCAGATGTTAATCGAGGTTGATTCAGATAGCCTCGAGCCAAGCCTATTCCTCCTATATATAATTCGCCAATAATTCCAATTGGCTGCAGTTTCTTAGCAGAATTTAATACATAAGCAGTGGTGTTAGGAATAGGTTTTCCGATCAAATGAACTTCTGCAGTTTTAAGCTGTAAACCAGTGCTGTAAATTGAAGTTTCAGTAGGACCATAGTAATTATAGAGTTTATATTTTCTCGACCAGTAACAAGCAGTTTTCTTATCGCAAGGTTCACCCGCATAAATTATGCCTTGTAATGATGGGTAGTCGATCTTTGATAAACTCGCTAATAATACGGGGGGAAGGTAGATGTAATTGATTTCATTGCTAGAAATATATTTGCTAATTAAAATTATATTTTGTCTTAATGAATTCCCCAAAATATGCAATTCATGTCCTCTTAGTAACGCAGCAAAAAATTCGGCTACTGATACATCGAAGACATAGCTGGTAAAGGCCGTTATTTTTAATGGAGTTTTTATTTTTGGATTTTTCTTTACATATACTTTGCTCAGGGAAAATACGGTGTTAATGACACTTTGTTGCTCAATCATAACACCATTGGGTTTGCCTGTTGTCCCGCTGGTATAAATGACATAGGCAAGATTTGAATTCTTAGAACTGCTGGGTAAATTGCTGATTTTCTGAATCATCAGTTTTTTTTGAAATGGCTTAGAATCAATTTCAAGAACATGTCTATCTTTAATTTTACAAAGATTATCTAGATGAGGTTGGTGGATATAATGGTTAAATTTTTCTCGATATATTGCATTGGTCAAGATTATCTGAGCTTGAGTATCTTCCAAGATATAATTTATTCTTTCTTGAGGAAAATTAGGCTCTAGAGGAACATACGCTGCCCCTGATTTTAATACAGCTAAAATAGAGATTATCATGTATTCATCTCTATCTATTAATAAGGCAATTAAATCATCTGGTTTAATTATAAAAACACTTCGCAAGTAATGTGCTAATTGGTTAGCCTGTTCATTTAATTCAGCATAAGTAAGTTTTTTTTGTTCATATACAAGGGCTATATTATTAGGGGTTTTTTTGACTTGTTCCTCAAATAAAGCAATAATGGTGCTATTTTGTGGATAATAACTGATGTTATTGTTAAAATCATATAATAATTTTTGTTTTTCTTGTATAAATAAAACGTCGATTGTGGATAATAAGTCAGTTTGATCAGACACCAATTTGTTTAGAAAATGAAAAAATCGCGGTAATATTGAAGAGCTGAGGTGGTTTGGAAATAGTTCAGCTATCACGTCGCAGCTAAAAAAATAGTTATCCTTCTGTTTTTGATATTTTATGCACAAATTTGAATTGGCGATTTGCGAATAACTTTTAGCCACATAACGTTTTCCCTTAATAATCAACTCAAGAGGGCGGGCCATATTTGAACTGGCAAACCCTGGTATGGAGCCAATACCTAATTTATCACTTAATTTGATTTTCGTAATTTTTTTGAAAACCAGAGTCTCTTGAATCCAGGAATTTATTATAGATAAATAAGAATCAGCCGAAGTAATATTGATCGGTAAAATAACATTATTAATAAAGCATCCTTCAATGAATTTATTTTCTCTGATGTTGACAGGGTAGCTGATAAGTATAGATTTTTGATCGAAAATTTTGGCAATAAATATACCCCAGGCTAATAACAGTAAATTGAATAGGCTTATTTTATGTTCTTCACTTAGAGAAATTAATTTTTGCATAATTTCTTTAGACAGAATATCGGTATAAAACAACGTGTCCGTTGAGGAGCTTGCGGAAGGGTAGTGGATTTTGTCGGCTATATCCGTTACTTTTTTGAGATAATCCGTAATAATATGGTCGCTGCATGTCTCCTGAAGAGAGGATTCTTGTTCTATTCTAAGCAGATATTCTTCCGCCGATTCCTCTGATATGTCTTCATTAGAAAGTAAATGATTTAGGTTCTGGATGAACTGATCTATACTCTGACCATCTAAAAGAATATGATGAATATTAAATAAGGCAACATAATGGTTATATTCATTAACGTGAATAATGTTAAGTTTCATAGAAGACTTATTACTTATATCATGAGGCTGCTTAATCAAGAAATGCTCAAGTTTCTCAAACCCCGCAGTAGAGCAACTATAGAAATTGATTTCGGGAGGCAAATTGTCATGGATACATGCAACTAATCGACCCGCATCAAAAGAAAAAGTTTGCCTTAAATGCGCTTTTAATTGGACAAGTTGCTGAAGGGATTCTATTATTAAATCAATCTCTACTTTGTCTTTAACCGAGTAGGAAAAATTTAAGTTATAGTTACTTGCATTAGGCGCCAATTGCCAGGCGAAAAAAATCGGCAGCAGACTGTTATGAGCAGGGTATTCGTAGAGCATAATCCATTGTTCCCGTCATTTATTAGAAAATCTCGCAAAAGATTCAGGTAGCAAATTCCCTTTTGCAAAGTTCACTGGGATGTGAACATTAAGATCCAATAGTTCTGATGGGGATAATTTAACTTCTGCTGCTGCTATATTTTCTTCTAGATGCTTTATTTGCGTTGTTCCGACAATTGCTGCAATGTTTTCATCCTGGGCTAATACCCATGCCAACGCTAGTTGAGCCGGTGTGCAATTCTTTTCGTTAGCAATTTCTTGCATAAGATCAATGATAGTCAGATTGTGAGATATATTTTCATCGTGAAAACGAGGTAATACTCGACGTAAATCATTTTCTTCTAAGGAGTGGACTGAATGAATTTTTCCAGTCAGAAACCCTTTACCTACAGGACCATGCGCTACAAAACCGATGTTGAGAGATTTGCATAAGGGAATTACTTCAATTTCCGGTTCTCGATGCCATAATGAGTATTCAGATTGAATGGCTGTTAACGCATAAACTTGATTGGCTCTAGAAATGGTATCGACTGAAACTTCTGACAAACCAATGTGGAGTATTTTACCTTGCTTTACCAGATCAGATAATGCACCCATACTTTCTTCAATCGGTGTATTGGGATCTGCTCTATGTAGATAAAATAAATCAATATAATCAATTTTTAAACGTTTCAGACTGACTTCACAACAATCTTTTATATACTCAGCTGTGCCATTAACAGTGACAAATTCGCCTGTTTGATGATTTCTTACGAACCCGCATTTACTCGCAATGATCGCTTTTTCTCTAAAACCTTTAATTGCTTTAGCTAAAAGTTGTTCATTATGTCCAAGCCCATAGCAATCGGCAGTATCAAAGTGGGTGATGCCCAATTCAAAAGCACGGTGAATTGTTTTAATAGATTCTTGATCATCAGTTTTGCCATAGCATTCTGACATGCCCATGCAGCCAAGACCAAGACGAGAAAGCTGCAGTTTTTTACTGCCTAAAATATTATCCTTCATAAAAATTTCCTCATGGCTTAGATACCTTTTGAAATCATCAGGTCATTGACGCTGATTATTCATCCTTGTTTTTATATTTAGTATTTTTTTATTCTACATGATTGTTTCCCTCACTTCTAGCATTCTACAATAAATAAAAACCAAAAAATCGGGAAACTTCTGGACTATGATTTTTAATCTGTTAAAATCAAATAATGTGGATTAAAGGAGTAACGGAAAATGTCAGAAAATATTCCACCCGGTGTGGTTAGTCAAGATGATTTGGATAAAAATACTCAGGCATGGATGCGGATGATTAACTGTATCGTTCATGATATGACAACACCTTTGGCTTCGATGCGCGTGACTGGACAAATGCTTAAAAAGTTATTCCCTGAATTACTCCACGGGTATAAACTTGCCGTGAGTCATCAGCTGGTCAGTTCTGAGTCAGCACTCACTCAGCGATATCTTGAAACACTGGAATCAGTGACTACTGACATCGAAAAAAATGCAGGAAAGATGCAGGAATTTCTCAATTTATTACATCCTTATAACCAAAAATTGCTAGTAAGTGCCGCAGATCCCCAGCTATATATAAGTGCATGCATTGAGCAAGCATTACAAAATTATCAGTTTGCTGACCAAAAGCAAAGGGCTTTGATACAGGTTGATAGTCAAAATGACTTTGCTTTCCAAGCTGACGCATTTTTTGTTGAACATTTACTTTTTAATTTAATAGAAAATGCGCTTTCCTCTATTAACAAGGCAGGAAAAGGTAAGATTTATATTTACATCGAAGAACAAGACCAATACTACTGCTTGCATTTCAAGAATACCTCGGGATATATGGATGAAGATGTTGCATCTCAAGCTTTTCGATCTTTCTTTTTGAAACATAATAATACCATCTTGCCCGCACTTGGGTTTTGTCGACTTAAATGGCTACAAATGGGTGGTGATATTATTTGTAATGTTGTCTCCGGTGAAGGTATTGACTTTCTAGTAAAATTTCCCAAATCCTAAGTGCGTCGGCTATTTATGTTCATCAATTGATTGATATCTAATGATCTAGTTTCCGCTGCTTATCCAATTCACCAATCCATTTTAGTGCAAAAATTGTAGTCATGGGGCCGACTATTTCCAAGAAAGCGACGGCTGGAAGAATGATAAGCGCCAAAGAGTTATGGTAATTGCTGGCGAGTTTTGCAGTATTGTTAAGTAAGGCAATAGCGATACCAGCTAAAGGGAAGAGGGTGATGCTCAATGAGAGGCTCTGCTGAGAGCTTAGGGGAATCTTGTTTTTCATCAGGAAAATAGCCGCTAAGCTGCCCAATAATCGCAATATAATGAAAGCCAGAGCTAGCCACCAGGCTTTGAAAAAATAATCAACATGTAAATTAGCGCCAATGGCCACAAATAAAATGACCACAAAAATTTCAGTTAAATGAGCCAACTCAACTTCCATCAAATCTTTTTTGCGATCAAAATTTGCAGTAAAGATGCCAAAAGCAAGCATGGTTAAGAATGGAGAAACATATAGAACTTTAGCTAATCCCAAAGCCATAACCAACATACCTACTAATAAGATAAATTGTAGACTTTCCTTTTTACCCACAAATTTGCCAATTCCGATCATCAGTATAGCGAGTATGGCTGCCAGAAGAATAGAACCTAGCATACGATAAAATGGATATAACCATTCAATGATGGGTGCATGATAATGATTATCGCTAGAAGTATGTTGAGCGGTAACCACCACAATAGCATAAGCTAAGAAAGCAAGAATATTTATCATTGCCGTTAAGGTCAGGGAATTTTTAACGACTTTTCCTCTAGCTCCATACTCACGAGCGATTAGCAAGGTTATTGCCGGTGATATGGATATTCCTAAGGCGGCAGCTAAAGCTGCAACAATGATAGTGACATTTAAAAATACCAGGCCAAAGAAAATAACAATAAAGACCAGTATGCTTTGAATTAAAGCAGTCCATAATAAGGTGGGGTGCTGAGAAAGTTTTAGCAGATTAACCTGCAATCCAAGTTCAAATAGGATGAGCCCTATCGCAAGGTCTTGATAAATTCGTGATTGAGCTATGAAGGACGGTGTGAATACCCCAGCCACATGCGGTCCGAGGAGAAACCCGATAAGGATATATCCACTGATCCGAGGGAGGTATCGGGCCTTATGGGCCAATTGTCCCCCCAATAGACCCACAAGCAATAATATTCCGAATACAATGAGAGCGTTTTCGTGCAAGAAATTTTTGAAATAGGCGGCTTCCATAGACATATCCTTATTATTTTCACGAAGTAGAAGGGAATATTGTTAAGCGATTTTCTGACAATGCACTAAATAATTTACATCAATATTTGCTCCCAGCTTGTAATGCTGAGTTAGGGGATTATAAGACAGACCGCGGATTGCCATAATTTGCAGTTTTGCTGCCCGTGCCCAAGCTGAAAATTCTGCAGGACGAATAAACTTTTCGTAATGATGAATGCCTTTGGGTAACAATTTAAGAATATATTCAGCGCCGACGATGGCGAAAAGATAAGCCTTTAGATTACGGTTAATCGTCGAGAAAAATAAATGACCACCGGGTTTCACTAGTTGCCCACAAGCGTCGATCAGTTGCATGGGGTTGGGAACATGTTCCAACAATTCCATGCAGGTTAAAATATCATATTGCGCTGCGTGAGTGGCGGCTATTTCTTCCACACTGATTTGTGCATATTCTAGAGTTAATGAAGCGGATTGGGCAGCATGTTGTTGGGCGGCTTGGATCGCTGGCGCTGAGGCATCAATCCCCATCACTTCTGCACCTTCTCGGGCCAAGCTTTCTGCCAAAATGCCGCCGCCGCAGCCGACATCAATTATTTTTTGCTTGGCGACGGGCACTGCTTGTTGGATGAAGTGTAAACGTAAGGGATTAATATCATGTAAGGTTTTGAAAACCCCTTGTTTTTCCCACCATTGCCCAGCAATCGCATCAAAATTTTCTATTTCCTTGTCATCGATGTTGTTCATGGTAATAACCCGTAAGAATATTCAATGTAATAAGCGTTTAGAATGTGGTTCAGATGGTAGTGGATAGACAGTTTGAGTGAGGACCTCAGGTTGTAAAGTGATATGCGAAATTTCATAGTCATCGAGCAGCATTTTGCGTAGTTTTGGCAACACAATTTCCCAATCACGGACGTCTTCTAACTCCACATGCGCTGATAAAACAATACGCCCCGAAGATAAGGTCCAGATATGTAAATCGTGTATAGCCAACACTTTTTCCACCTTAGCCATATTGTCGCCTACCTGATTTAAATCTAAGTGCAGCGGCACTCCTTCCATTAATACCAGCAAGGTTTCTTTGAGCAGCCGAAAGCTGGAAATCAAAATGAGTACGGCTATAAACAGAGAGAGTAAGGGGTCAATAGTTAACCAACCGCTTAAATAAATAACGACACCAGAAATCAGTGCGGCAACTGAGCCCAGCAAATCACCGATAATATGCAGAATAGCTGCCCGCATATTCAGGGTTTGTTCGGCATGACTGAGCATCCAGGCCAAAAATAAGTTCAGTAGCAGCCCGATTGTAGCAACGATCATCACAATGCCACTGCTGACGGGCTGCGGATTGCTAAAACGTTCAAAGGCCTCAACAGCAATAAATAGGGCGATGAGTACCATGAATAAACTACTGATCCAAGCGCCTAACACCTCAGCTCGGCCTAATCCATAGGAGTGTTGTTTGCTAGGGGGTTTGCTGGCTATCCAACCGGCAACTGCCGCCAGCACCAATGACAGACCATCAGCTGCCATATGTCCGGCATCGCCTAAGAGTGTAATGGAATTAGCTTTCCAGCCACTTATCGCTTCAATCGCTGCAAAAGTGAATACTAGTACAATTGCCAGGATCAAGGCGCGTTTAGCAGTCGCGGCATGATTATGACCATGATGACTATGCTCATCCTGGTGCCGATGCAAGATTGACATGACAATTAAACCGGTGTATTGCCGGGATTAGAGGGGAAAAAAAGTTTCATGAAGGCTTCAGCTCCTTTTTGTGAAGAGGCGAAAAATTTATCGGCCAGGGATTTTTTGATGACGTAATTGATTTCATAGACATCGGCATCATGGCTGGCCTTAAATAGATAATCATCACTGGTGGTGATGTCATCAATCAACCGTAATGCTAATGCTTGTATGCCATACCAATGTTCACCAGTGGCTACTTCATTAATATTTAAAATCGGGCGGTTTTCACGAACGAAACCTTTAAATAATTCATGGGTCACATCCACTTCTTCCTGAAATTTAGCGCGCCCTTGATGGGTATTCTCACCAAATAACGTTAGTGTACGTTTGTATTGACCCGCCATGATTTGTTCAAATTCGATATTGTGTTTTTTCAGCCATTCATGGAAATTGGGCAATTGCGCAATGACACCGATGGAACCGACGATGGCAAAGGGGGCAGCTAAAATTTTATTGCCAACCGCGGCCATCATATAACCGCCACTGGCTGCCATTTTATCGACGATCACGGTCAGAGGGATTTGACTTTGGCGAATGCGCATTAACTCCGAAGCTGCCAAGCCATAGCCATGGACCAAACCACCTGGGCTTTCTAAACGCAAAACCACTTCATCGGCAGTGGAGGCGATCAGTAATAATGCCGTGATTTCTTCTCTTAAATTTTTGACTGCAGAAGCTTTAATATCACCTTGGAAATTGAGCACAAAAACCCGTCGACGAGGTTCTTTCGCAGATTTTATCAACAGTTTTTCTTGCTTTTTCTGTTCTTTCAGATATTTTTTTAAGGCGGGTTTGCTCAATATTTCTCTGCGCAAGTTTTCTTGCATGGTATCGTATTTGTCGTTGAGCTTTTTAATTTCCAGCTTGGCTTTTTCCTGTTTCCCTTTATTCGTCAGAGCAATAATTCCAGCGAGGACGATTAAAATAGCAATGACGAAAGTGGCAATTTTAGCTAGGAATAAGAGATATTCGAAAAACATGAGAGGGATCCTTTGGAGGGAATAGATTGCTTACTATAACAAATGAGTTTTTCCCAGTATACAAGCAGTAGGCTTAATGAGCTGTCATGCAGTGAATCCCTTTCATGAAGTACATTGTTTTGTAATGATTTTTTGGCACTTTCCCTCCTATGAATGGAGAGGTGCGATGGGTGCCGGTATTATTCAAAATACATTAAATTGACCCGGGCTTGTGCTTGATTTACTTCGGCGCGTAATTTATTTAATTGTAATTGCAATTGAGCACGATAGGCATTGATTAATAAATTGATTTTCCTATGATTGGTCTGATAAGCCTCCAGCGCATAAGCGCTTTGTTGGTCAATATTAGCCTGTTGCGTATTGAGCGTGACTATTTCTTGCTGGTATTTTTGCCAATCGCCATAATTGCGGATTAGATCCGCTGAAAGTTGCCGATAATCCTCCTCCTGCTTTAATTGTGCGGCTTCAAGGGCTGCGACATTGGCGCGCGTTACTTTATTCTGTTGCTGTTCGGCATTTGAGGAAAGATGGAATTTAAGCTCGGCACTAAAGGTGTCTGGCTTGGGGTCGCCACCCATAAATTCATTTTGACGGACGCCATAGCTGGCGCCAATACCAAAACTACTTTTATTCTTTTCTTTTACTAAAGAGGCACCGGCACGGATTGCCTGGATGGTAGCAGTATCTTCTTGTAACTTGGGATGTTGCGACAGATTTTTTTGTAGACGAGCTAGGGTGGGTGGGGTTGGCCAATTGGGTAATGACGGAGGTAAGGGCCTTGAGGTATTATCCTGGCCCACTAATGAGCCCAGCTGCTTGCGGACGCCCACTATCTGGCCCTGTACAAAATCTTGCTGGTTGGCCAGTTGTGTTAGGTTGGGCAGGATGTGGATAGAAATTTCCGGTTTCGCGGCGGAAGAAGCATTATCGATGAGGTGGGTGAAGAGCAGTTGTGTAGCCTGTAAATCTTCAAGTGCCTGAGTCCAATAATATAAATCCAGCCATAAATTCCGTACCGTGCGATGTAGACTACGCACCTGGCCGCGTTGTTTCTTAAATGCTAAAGAGCTCAGGGCCTGTGCTTGCTCAGTTTGAAAACCATAGATATCTGCCGACGGAATTTTCTGTTGAAATCCAATTTTGAAAATAGTGTTATCACCCTGATTGATTGGAGCTGTATTGACGAGGACGTTTTCTACCCCAAAAGTCATTTTTGAATTGCTGGAGTTTTCACTGGTATCAGGCACCTGGCCTGTAATTTTATCATTCCCATCAGCTGTCTGGGTTTTAAGGCGCATCTGCAGGGAAAGCACTTCAGCTTCTTGTAAGGTCAGGGGTAAGTTGGTTTTTGCGGCGGCAAAACTGTGGGTGATTGCCAAAAAGTAAAGAACAGGAAAAATGACCAAAAAGACCAGCCATGAAGGGTGCTTCTGGAAACTTCTAGTATTTTTCAGGTTAAAATTACTCATTATTTGCAATTAATTCGCTGATAATTGTCCACGTTATGGCTGCGATATTAACATACCCGAGGGAATACTTCATTCATTCTTGGAAAAATCATTTTCCTCTGTAGGACAGGAAAGGGGATTGCTTATAAACCTACATAAGAAGGGGATGGAGTTGAATGCTTAACCCTAGAGACCTCGTGATTATTTTCGATGTGCTTTGTCTTTTTTCAACGAGCGACTGAGAGAAAGCGGGAGCTTTTTGAGGATTATAGTTGCGCAATAATTCTACCATTGAATGATGAGGATGCTTCTTTTCTTTATCAGCACTATTTTCTGTACTATTTTCTGTTTTTCCTCTGGAGTCGGTTTGTCCTGGAATAATTCTTGTGTTTTAAATGATGTGGGAGATAACTGCGCTAATTCTATATATATCCTCACCTAAACTTTCTTGTATTTCAGAAACTAATTCCTGTACATCGGTAAAAAATTTAGCCTTTCAATTTTCGTACCTACAGTTTGTAACATCAATGAACGTTAATGCTGTCTTAATATGAGATTGATATAATGAATGGTGTAATAGAAAGACTGAAGCTAAAGCGTTAAGTGAGTAGTTACAATAATTATTGATCAGATAAGTTGAGATTAGAGAATGAGTGATCTAAGTCGAAAAGAAAATGCTTCATCTCAAGTGGAGATGGCAAAATATCCGCAGGGCATAAGGAAACAGAGTTGGATTTCCTCGAGTCAGCCCAATGAAAATGAACTTAATGAAGCTGCTGGCATAGTAGCTGGGGTGGATAAATCTCAAAAGAATCATCCTGTTGCTAAGTTACTCACTGAGGTAAATATGGCTTTCAAAGAACTAAATGAGAGTCATAAAGAACTTCATCGCTGTGAGGACAACTTAGCAGCAGCTAAGCAAAAGGGAGAAGGTATTGATGTGGCAAAAGATCATTTGGAAATGGCTCAATTTGGGGTTGAGATGGCGCAAAAAGAGTTGTCAGAAAAAAGACATGAACTGGAGCAAGCTACAGCTGAGTTAAAAGCTAAAAATAAGTCTTCACAAGGCAATTCCGTATCTGGAAAGCCTGTGCCAAAAGAAGGTGATATTAACCAAGAAGCACCATCACCCGAGGCACAGATAAAGGAATTAGGAGTTGCTATTGAGCAAAAACAAATCGTGGGAGTATTCGGTGCTGTGGCAGCTACTGCATTTACTGGCGCAGCCATTGCAATGGCAGATAATCCAGCTACATTGGGGGTTATGATTGCATTAGCGGTTGTTTCGGCCATCGGCTCTGGTCTCGCTCTGCATCAAGCAGGAAAATTAGTAGAACAAAAAGATACCCTTGAATACAATCAAGCTGTGCGAACCGATCTAGAGGAAAATTCTGCCCCAGCGCCTAGCTTTCTTGGGCCAAGATAAGTTAAGGGAATAATGTAACTCCCACCAATAAAACGAGCTGCTATCCTTGGCCTAGAGGGAGGGTAAATGGCTAAAGTCGAGATATATACACATTAGTAATTAACACAGTGATATAATCCTAGCTCATCATTTTTAGAGGCTGTTCTAGGTGCATTGGGTCTTTTTCCAACTTATTAAACATGATTTACTCGTCGCCTATCGCCGCAAAACCGACTGGGTGAATGCCTGGTTGTTTTTCATTATTGTCGTCAGCTTATTCCCTTTGGCTATCACGCCTGATAGCAATCTTCTGCACACGATAGCGCCCGGACTGATCTGGGTAGCCGCCTTGCTTGCTATGTTATTGTGCCTGAGTAATTTTCTGCGACCCGATTATGAAGATGGCAGTTTGTCATTACTGCTACTTAGCCCTCATCCTTTATCTCTATTAATATTCGCCAAGATTTTGGCTTTTTGGCTGACCAGCGCTTTGCCGTTAATTGTAGTCACTCCGGTCTTAGCCTTGATGCTCCATTTGTCGGGAGTTGAGACCTTAAGTTTGATTTATACACTGTTATTAGGGACACCGGTACTGAGTTTGGTCGGGGCAGTGATTATGGCTTTGACTGTGGGCCTGCGCAGCCAAAACATGCTTTTGGCGCTATTACTATTGCCCTTGTGTGTACCCGTGTTGGTGTTTGGTGCTGGGGCGGTTATCAATGTAGGACTGGGATTATCAAACCATGGAGCACTGGCAATGCTAGCCGCAATTCTTATTTTGACCTTGGTTTTGGCGCCATTTGCGGCGCAAGCAGCCCTGCGGGTGGGGTTTACTGAATAGACAGAGGCGGTTTTGCACCCGAGCAAATGGCGATTGCCGTCCCTGCGTCCATTCACATACGTTTCTTGCTAAAAGCAGCAAAAATAAGATAAATAGCGCTTATACCGACCAGGATATACACGATCCGTGATATAACAGGCATAGTATGGAAAAGATAATCGACTAGATTGAAATTGAATGCACCAACCAATCCCCAGTTGAGACCGCCAATAATAACTAGGACCAGGGCAATGTAACCTAATACTGATAACCGCATAGTTTATCTCCTTTAAACTAATGAATGGTAAGATACAGCCAGGTTATTGTAGGTTATACTGCTGGGCAATTGCAAACTCACCGATCAGGTTCGAGTGTTCCTTTAATTGGGTTTATGCTACATTTTTCTCTATGTTAAAAATCATCTATCAAATGGCGTCGCCCAAGGCTTTTTATCAACTTGCCGGCCGCCTGCTGCCCTGGATTTGGACGGTTTGCCTGACTTTATTTGCTTACGGTTTAATAGGCGGGCTGTGGTTAGCGCCGCCTGATTATCAGCAGGGGAATGCTTATCGGATTATTTATATCCATGTCCCGGCGGCGGCATTATCATTAATGGTATTTGTCGTTATGGCAGTGTTATCTGTTATTTATTTGGTCTGGAGGATTAAGTTAGCCGATGTCATTGCTAAAGTCAGCGCTCCGATTGGTGCCTGGTTTACATTTTTGGCATTGGTGACAGGTTCAATATGGGGGAAACCCATGTGGGGGACCTGGTGGATTTGGGATGCGCGCCTCACTTCGGAATTGATTTTATTGTTTATTTACCTGGGCGTTATTGCCCTGCGTTCTGCGCTGAGCCATGTCGATGCCGCAGGTCGTGCTTGTGGCATTCTAACCTTGGTAGGGGTGGTTGATATTCCCATTGTTCATTATTCAGTCTACTGGTGGAATACCTTGCATCAACAAGCTACTGTCCTGAAATTTTCGAAACCTTCGATCGCGCCTGGAATGTTATATCCTCTATTGGCGATGTTGGCAGCATTTTTCTTCTATTATTTAGCAGTGATGTGTATGCGGGCGCGTTCGGAGTTATTAATACGGGAAGCGCGCACGCAGTGGGTCCAAGAAATACAGGAATTGACAGCAAATGCTTAGTTCGGAGTTTAATAATTTCAATGAGTTCCTAGCCATGGGTGGTTATGGTATTTATGTATGGCCGGTGTATTTACTTGCCTTGGTGGTTTTAGGAGGACAGGTTATTGGCGCTTTGCGAGCGAAAGCCAGAAAATCCAAAAATAAAATTAATAGACCCCGTGTGAAACAGTCATAGCATGAAAACACACCGTAAAAGACGCCTTTATTTTATGTTGATTATACTGCTCGGGGTAACTGCGGCAGTAAGCTTGACAATTTATGCGCTGGGGCAAAATATGAATTTGTATTTTACCCCAGCGCAAATAGCCGCCGGCCAAGCTCCGGGCAACCAAGTACTGCGCATGGGTGGTATGGTGAAGGAAGGAAGTTTTAAACGCAGCCCCAATAGTTTGAAAGTCCAATTCACCTTAACCGATTTTCAATACGATGTGCCGGTTCAATATACAGGGATTTTGCCCGCATTATTCCGTGAAGGACAGGGAGTGGTGGTTCAGGGTAAATTAATTGATCACAAAGTCCTGGTTGCCGATCAAGTGCTCGCTAAGCATGATGAAAAATATATGCCGCCTGGTTTGAAGACTAGGCAAGTGACAGCGTCCCTGCTGTCATCCTGAGCCTTCACTTCATTGTAAAAGTACATTTATTACCGAAGTTTCTATGACTGAATGGGCTTAGTCTGGCTAGCGTAGGATCTCCTTGGGGTGGCACATCGTACGTGGCACCACCTCAAGGAGATCCTACGC